>Ga0255182_1000498_pt1 | contig 25783 bp, 24 predicted proteins | sample Atl_UVDOM_RepA_8_FD_188420 | JGI IMG/M metagenome (GOLD analysis project Ga0255182, IMG submission 188420) | Freshwater microbial communities from Altamaha River, Georgia, United States - Atl_UVDOM_RepA_8d | ecosystem: Environmental > Aquatic > Freshwater > River | place: USA: Georgia...
ACAAGGGCCCCCCAGCGCACAAACGAACCCCGAGAGGCCCGCACAAAGGGCCCATACGACGCTTGTGCAATCCCACCGCCGGCCCCTTGGGGCCGGCTTTTCCTTTATATTTGGGCGAAAAGAATGTTCCTCTCCTCACCGCATGTCTGAACGCGTCATCCCTTTGGTTGATCAGCGCCTCCAAGCGCTCCCAGCCCACCTCCCCCACCCCCCCGTGCTCGCCACGGGCACCCTGGCGGATCGGCTGGCGCGTCCGTTGCACGACCTGCGCATCAGCGTGACCGACCGTTGCAACTTCCGCTGCAGCTACTGCATGCCCAAGGAAGTCTTCAACCGCGACTACCCCTATTTGCCGCAGTCCGAGCTGCTGACGTTTGAAGAAATCACCCGCTTGGCCCATGTGTTCACGCGCCATGGGGTGCGCAAGCTGCGCATCACCGGGGGCGAACCCTTGCTGCGCAAACACCTGCCGGTGCTGGTGAGCCAGCTCGCGGCCCTGCGCACCCTTGAGGGCGAGCCGCTCGACCTCACCCTCACCACCAATGGCTCTTTGCTCGCGCGCCAGGCGCAGGCCCTGCGCGAGGCGGGCTTGCAGCGCGTGACCATCAGCTTGGACGGCTTAGACGACGCCGTTTTTCGGCGCATGAACGACGTGGACTTTCCCGTCTCGGACGTGCTCGAAGGCATTGCCGCTGCGCAAGCCGCCGGCTTGGGGCAGGACGCGCAGGGTCACTGGCGCCACCTCAAAATCAACATGGTGGTCAAGCGCGACACCAACTTGAACCAAGTCGTGCCCATGGCCCAGTACTTCCGTGGCAAGGGGTTGAGCCTGCGCTTCATCGAATACATGGATGTCGGGGCCACCAATGGCTGGTGTTTGGACGAGGTGGTGCCGTCGCAAGAATTGCTCGCCATGCTGCAAGCCGTTCACCCGCTCGTGGCCCTGCCGCCCAGCGCGCCCGGGGAAACGGCGCAGCGCTGGGGTTGGGCCGACGCGCACGGCCGCCACGACCCGGCCCTGGGTGAAATCGGGTTCATCAGCAGCGTGACGCAGGCCTTCTGCCATGAATGCAACCGCGCCCGCTTGTCCACCGAAGGCAAGCTCTACTTGTGCCTCTTTGCCAGCCAGGGCTACGACCTCAAAACCCTCTTGCGCCAAACCACTCCCCCCGTGACCGATGCGCAACTCGCCTCGGCCATTGGCCACATCTGGCAGGGTCGGGAAGACCGCTACTCGGCCCTGCGCGCGCAAATGCCGCCCGCTTCGCGCACGGCGGGCAAGCGCATCGAGATGAGCTACATCGGCGGTTGAGCCCTTATGCGCGTCGCCACGCCAGCCGAGATCACGGGCTTGGTGCTCGCGGGTGGGCAAGGCCGTCGCATGGGCGGGCAAGACAAAGGCTTGATCCTGCTTGAGGGCCAAGCCATGGCCCAGCGCTGCGCGCAAAGACTCGCCCCCCAAGTGCATTGCGTGGCCATCAGCGCCAACCGGCACTTGGAGACCTATGCCGCATGGGGCTATCCGGTCTGGCCGGACGCACAAGCCGAGTTCGCCGGTCCCCTGGCCGGCTTTCTGGCGGGTCTCACCCAAGCGAGTACCCCCTGGGTGGTGTGCGTGCCCTGCGACAGCCCGTTTTTCCCAACCGACCTGGTGGCACGGCTTTGCGCGGCGCAAGCGCAGGAAGGGGCCGATGTGGCCGTGGTGCGCGCCGTCTCCGACGCCCACGAGTCCCGCCCGCAGCGCCAACCCGTGTTTTGCCTGCTGCCCACGCGCTTGGCGGACGATTTGCGCGCGTTCATGGCCCAAGGTGGGCGCAAAATCGACGCCTGGCTGCAAGGCCACGCCTGTGCCGAAGCGGTTTACCCCCCCGAGGACGCCCCGGCCTTTTTCAACTTCAATCGCCCGGAGGACCTGAGCCGCCGGCCAAACGCATCATGAGCGCCATCCAATCCATTGCCGATTCCCTGCAAGGCTACGATGCACAGTCCTTGCCCGTCCCCGTGGCCGTCGAATTTCTGGCGCGCCTCGCCCGTCTCGCACCCGCACGGGCCCCCGAACGCCTGCCCGTGCCCCAGGCGCTCGATCGCATCTTGGCCGAGGACATCATCTCCCCCGTGAGCGTGCCCCCGCACGACAACTCGGCCATGGACGGCTATGCCTTTGACGGCCGGCATTTGCGCCCCGCAGAGGCGCTCACGCGCACGGTGGAGGGAACGGCACTTGCGGGTCGCGCCTGGCAAGGGCGCGTGAGCCCCGAGGGCTGCCTCAAAATCATGACGGGCGCGGTCATGCCCGAAGGGCTCGACACGGTGGTGCCACAAGAATTGGTGACGGTGGAGGGCGCCCAGATCCATATTCCCGCCGACATCGTGCGCCCCGGCGACAACCGCCGCTTGGCGGGCGAGGATTTGCAAGCGGGCGCGCCGGCCTTGCGCCAAGGCCAACGCCTCGCGCCCGCGGCGCTGGGCTTGGTGGCAAGCTTGGGGCTACCCGAAGTTGCGGTCATGCCTCGCCTGCGGGTGGCTTATTTTTCCACCGGCAGCGAGATTCTCAGTTTGGGCGAGGCCCCGCGCGAGGGTGCGGTGTACGACAGCAATCGCTACACCGTCATGGGCATGCTCCAGCGTTTGGGCTGCGAAGTGGTGGACTTGGGCGTGTGCCCCGATGATCCCGCTCAACTCAAAGCCCGTTTTGCCCAGGCTGCGGCCATGGCCGACGCCGTGATCACCAGTGGCGGGGTGAGCGTAGGCGAAGCCGACTTCACCAAAACCATGATGCGTGAGCTGGGCGATGTCGCCTTCTGGCGCATCGCCATGCGCCCCGGACGCCCCATGGCCGCAGGCCGCATCGGCCAGGCCTTGCTATTTGGTCTACCTGGCAACCCGGTGGCCGTGATGGTCACCTTCATGGCCTTGGTGCGCCCCACCCTGCTCGCGATGATGGGCGCGCGTGGCGAGCCGCCGGTGTGTCTGCAAGCCCGTTGCTTGGAGCCCCTGCGCAAAAAGCCCGGCCGCACGGAATACCAGCGTGGCGTGGTGGTGCGGCAAGCGAATGGGGAACTCGGTGTGCGAACCACGGGCAACCAGGGCTCGGGTGTGCTGCGCTCCATGGTCGAGGGCAATGGCCTGATCGTGCTGCACCACGATCAGGGTTCGGTGGCCGTCGGCGATTGGGTGGACGTGATGATGTTCGAGGCCTACCTCTCGCCCGGCGCTTAGCGCGCTTGGGGCACCCCTTTGTTGGCCAGGGCATCGGCGCGCTCGTTGTCCACATGGCCGGCGTGCCCCTTCACCCAGTGCCAACGAATTTGGTGGCCGCTTTGGTGCACCAGCGCATCGAGATCCTGCCAAAGCTCGACGTTTTTCACGGGTTGCTTGCTCGCCGTGCGCCAGCCCTTGGCGCGCCAGCCATGAATCCACTCCGTGATGCCCTTGCGCACGTATTCGCTGTCGAGGTAGAGGTCGATCTGGCAGGGTTTTTTGAGCGCCCGCAAGGCCTGAATGACCGCCATGAGCTCCATGCGGTTGTTGGTCGTCAGAGACTCGCCGCCATGGAGCTCGCGCTCCTGGCCATTGGGTGCGCGCAGCAACACGCCCCAGCCGCCCGGGCCGGGGTTGCCTTTGCAAGCGCCATCGGTGTAGATCTCAACCTGATTCATTCTGAGCTTTCTTGTTGCATGCGCTGGCGCGAGGCGGAAGCCACTGCGGGTGAAGTCGCCGGTGTCGCACGGCGCCAGCTCGGTCCGAGCAGGCGCATGCCACGCACCCGCTTGACCGCTTCGAGGTAATACACCCCACCGAGCACAGGCCACCAGCGCGGGCCCATGCGGTCCATCCAGGACCAGCGCTGCAGCCAGCGCTCGCTGCGGGTGAGGGGCCGGTAGGCCCCCAAGGCCTGGATGCGGATCTCAAAGCTCAGCAGGTGCAGCCAGTCACGCAAACGCCAAGGACCAATCAAGGTGCGTGCCGCCGGCACGCCAAAGCGGCGCGCACGGCGCAGGCCGCACCAACTCGCCGGGTTAAAACCTGTGAGGATGAGCCGCCCCTCGGGCACCAGCACGCGATCGGCCTCCCGCAAGGTCGCGTGCGGATCGAGGCTCATCTCCAAGGTGTGCGGGAGTACGATCAAATCGATGCTGGCATCGGGAAAGGGCAAGGCCGAGAATTCGCACGCCAAGTGGCCTTTGAGCGGCTCCGAACAGGCCTGGGCGCACGCCAACCAGCGCTGGGGAATGCGATTGGCGCGCAAGGCGTCGAGCTTGGGCAAGCCCAATTGGAGGGCATGAAAACCAAAGGCATCGGCCACACCCAGGTCAAACTGACGGGCTTCCCATTCCAAAAGATAATCTCCCCAGGGGCTGTAGAGCCAATCCGGGTCATTGGGCAGTGATGGAATAGGAACAGACATGAATTTGCGTGCAGTGGCGGCCTTTGACGACAACTACATCTGGTGGTGGCAAGAGGGTTCCGACGTGGTGGTGGTGGACCCGGGCGAGGCAACGCCCGTGCTCGATTTGCTCCACGCCACACAAACCCATTTGCGCGCCATTCTAGTCACGCACCACCACCCTGACCATGTTGGCGGTGTGGCGATCTTGCGCGAGCGCTTTGGCTGCCCCGTTTGGGGGCCCGCGCGCGAGACCATTCCCGAGCCGTTCGAGCCCGTCTTCGCGGGGGTTTCATTTTCATTGTTGGGGCAAAAGGTGGAGGTGTTGGATGTGCCTGGGCACACCGCGGGCCATGTGGCCTATTTCCTCCCGCACGCCACCCCACACCCCTTGCTCTTTTGTGGCGACACCTTGTTTTCCGGCGGCTGCGGGCGGCTGTTTGAGGGGACCCCCGCGCAAATGTTGGCCTCGCTCACGCAACTCTCCGCTTTGCCCGACGACACCCAAATCTGTTGCGCACATGAGTACACTCTCTCTAATCTGAAATTTGCCCTGGCGGTCGAACCCGAAAACACCGCTTTGCAAACCTACCAAGCCCAATGCCTGCAACGTCGTGCCGAACAACGCCCCACCCTCCCCGCTTTGCTGGCCTTGGAACGTGAGATCAACCCGTTCTTGCGCATCCAACACGAGTCTGTGCGCCAAGCTGTTCAACGACACGCGGGACTGCCCCCCGCCAGCGACGACACCCGTTTGTTTGGGGCGTTGAGACAATGGAAAAACGAATTCAAATGACGCGCTTCTCATCCTGGCTCTGCCTGCTGGCCACGCTCTTGGTGCTCGGGGGCTGTGCCACCCCCCCCACCCCCACGGTCAGTGCCACCCCCGCCCCTAGCGAAAAGCTCAGCCCCATGAACCGGGCCCAAGTCAGCAGCGCCCAAGTCGCCAGTGTGGCGCTGAGCAACGACTTGTGGGAGCGCATCCGCAAGGGCTACGCCATGCCCAATCTGGAGAGCGACTTGGTGGACGACCGCACGCAGTGGTACGCCAACAAACCCGATTACCTCCAACGCATGGGCGAGCGCTCGAGCAAGTATTTGTTTCACATCGTTGAGGAAATCGAGCAGCGCAAGCTCCCGCTCGAACTCGCGCTCCTGCCCTTCATCGAGAGCGCCTTCAACCCGCAGGCGGTCTCCAGCGCGCGTGCCACGGGCATGTGGCAATTCATGCCCGCCACAGGACGCAGTTTTGACCTCAAACAAAACGCGTTTCGCGATGACCGCCGCGATGTGCTGGCCTCCACCCGCGCCGCGCTGGATTACTTGGAGCGGCTCTACAAGATGTTTGGCGATTGGCATCTGGCCTTGGCCGCCTACAACTGGGGCGAGGGCAACGTGAGCAAGGCCATCGCGCGCAACCAGCGCGCTGGCAAACCCACGGCTTACACCGATTTGCAAATGCCCATGGAAACCCGGCTCTACGTGCCCAAGTTTCAGGCCATGAAAAACATTGTGGGCAAACCGGGCCAATACGGGGTGGAGTTGTTCGCCATTCCCAACCACCCCTATTTCCAGACGGTCAACTTGCCGCGCGACATGGATGTCGCCATTGCCGCTCGCTTGGCCGAGATCAGCGTGGAAGATTTCCGCGCCTTGAACCCCTCGGCCAACCGCCCCGTCTTGCTCGCGGCGGGTACGCCCCAGATCTTGCTGCCCTGGGACAACGCCGAAGTGTTTCAGCGCAACTTCGAAACCACCACCCTGAGCCAAATGGCCTCCTGGACGGCCTGGATAGCCCCCTCGACCATGAAAGTGAGCGATGCGGCCAAACGCTTCAACATGAGCGAGGCGGAGTTTCGCAGCCTCAACCAAATCCCGCCCCGCATGATGATCCGCGCGGGCTCTGCGCTGCTCGTGCCGCGCACCTCACGCATGGTGGAAGACGTCACGCCCCGCGTGGCCGATCACGGCACCCTGGATTTGGCACCGGAAGTGGTGGCCAAGCGGGCTGGCAAGGGGGGTAAGGGCAAGAGTGGGGACAAGGGCAAAGCCCACGCGGCAGGCAAGACCGAGAAGGGCAAGGCCATTCAGGTGGCCAAGGCCAACACGGGCGAGAAGCGCAAGCGCTAAACCCTTCAGGTTGAACGTCGGTCGGCCAAGGCGTGGGCAATGGTGCCCAGGTCCACATACTCCAGTTCGCTGCCAATGGGCACGCCGCGCGCCAAGCGGGTGATGGTGAGGCCCTCACGCTTGAGCGCCTCACTCAGCACGTGGGCTGTGGCCTCTCCCTCGGCGGTGAAGTTGGTGGCCAAAATCACCTCACGCACCGAGGGCTCGTTTGCCCGCTCGCGCAATTTCTGAATGCCGATGTCGTTGGGCCCCCAACCATCGAGCGGGCTGATGCGCCCCATGAGCACGAAATATTGCCCCTGAAACGCGGCCGTGCGCTCCATGGCCGATTGGTCCGCCGGAGTTTCCACCACGCACAGGCGCGAGGCATCGCGGCGCGGGTCGAGGCAAGTCTCGCAAATTTCGTCCAGCGTGAAGGTGTGACAACGCGCGCAATGGCGCACCGATTCCGCCGCCTCTTGCAGCGCGCGCGCCAGGCGCAAAGCACCCTCGCGGTCGTGCTGCAACAGGTGAAACGCCATTCGGGAGGCCGATTTCACCCCCACGCCCGGCAGTCGCCGCAAGGCTTCGACCAGACCGTCGAGGGCGGATTGCGCACGCATGGGGGATCCGATCAGAACGGAAGCTTGAGGCCGGGGGGCAGACCGGCGGTGAGCTTGCTCATCTTGGCCTCACTGGTTTCGGCGGCCAAGCGAACGGCGTCATTGAAGGCTGCGGCCACCAAATCCTCCAGCATGTCTTTGTCATCCCCGAGCAGGCTCGGGTCGATGGTGACACGACGCACTTCGTGCTTGCACGTCATGAGCACCTTGACCAAGCCCGAGCCGGATTCGCCCGTCACTTCGACGTGCGCCAACTCCTCCTGCGCTTTGCGCAGGTTGTCCTGCATGGCCTGGGCTTGCTTCATGAGGCCCGAGAGTTGTCCTTTGTTGAACATGGTCATTCCTTTTCGAGTGAGAGGGGTTGCAGGGAGCCCGGGACCAGAGTAGCGCCGTAATCGCGCATCAAAGACTGGACCCAGGGGTCATTCAGGATGGTCGCTTCGGCCTGCGCCATACGCTCGGCCTGAGCCGCCGCGATGCGCAGGGCCGGGCTGTCGCTCACCGGGCCCACCTCCAGCGTCAGCTGCACCGGGTGCCCCGCATCGGCCAAGGCGGCTTGCAGGCGCTCGCGGCTGGCGGGCAAACGCAAGGACTCCCGCTCCACGCGCAAATGCCAATTGTCGAGGTCGCGCGCAATGAGCTGCGATTGCAAGGCCAATTCCCGCACCAGCGCGGTGATGGCCTGCGATTGCACCAACTCTTGCACCAGCGTCTGCCAGATATCCCCTTCCGGGGTGGGTTGCACGGCGCGCACCGCGCGCGCAGGGTTGGGCGCGGGTTCGGGCAACTCGCGCACGGGGATGGGCTGCAAGGATTCGGTTGAACGCTCACGAACGGGCTCACGAACGGGCTCACGGAGGGGCTCACGGGGGGGCACAGGGGAGGATTCCTGTGAGGCCTCAACCGCAGGCCTCGTTGGGTGCGATGCCGCGCGATCGAGCGGTTGCGGTGTCGTCGATTGCGGCGCGGAATTTCGAACAGCGGCCCCGACTCCGACCCCGACCCCGGCGGCAGGGGCGGCAGGGGCGGCAGGGGCAGCAGGGGTAACAGGCGCAGCAGGCGCGATGTCCTTAGCCGGGCTAGACGTTAGCTGCGGACTTTTTTTTTCAGCCAATCCCGCCTCGGGGGATTTGAAGGCCAGGAGGCGCAGCAGCACCATGGTCAGTCCGCTGTATTCATCGGGTGCGAGCCCGATTTCCTGCCGACCGTGCAAGCACAGGCTGTAGAGCAATTGCGTTTCGTCGGCCGGCAATTGGCCCGCGAGCTCGGCAATCTGCGCGGCGTAGGGATCTGCGTCGTTTTCCGAGGCGCCGGGAACCACTTGGCAGACGGCCATGCGCTGGAGCACCTGGGCCATGTCTTCCAGGGTATTGGCAGCGCTCAGACCTTCCGTGCGCAACGCTTCCACGCGTTGCAAAACATCCGCTCCATCGCCCTGCGCCAAGGCCGCGATCAAGCCAAACACATGGCCGCGATCGACCGTGCCGAGCATTTGTGCCACGGCTTGGGCGTCGAGCTGCCCGCCAGTGAAGGCGATGGCTTGATCCGTCAGGCTCAGTGCGTCGCGCATCGAGCCGCGCGCGCCTTGGGCGATCAGGCGCAAGGTTTGGCGGTCTGCCGCGATGGATTCCTGCGCCAACACCTGCGCGAGGTGCTCCATGACCGTCTCCGGTGCCATGGGCCGCAAATTGAACTGCAAGCAGCGGGAGAGCACCGTGACGGGCACTTTCTGGGGGTCGGTCGTGGCCAAGACGAACTTGAGGTACTCCGGGGGTTCCTCCAAGGTCTTGAGCATGGCGTTGAAGGCGTGGTTGGTGAGCATGTGGACTTCATCGATCATGAAGACCTTAAAGCGCCCCTGCACCGGTTTGTAGACCGCTTGCTCTAAGAGCGACTGCACCTCCTCCACGCCACGGTTGGAGGCTGCATCGAGTTCGGTGTAATCGACAAACCGACCTGCGTCGATGTCCTGGCACGCTGCGCACACCCCACACGGCTGCGCCGTGATACCGCCCTGACCATCGGGGCCTTGGCAATTGAGCGATTTGGCCAGAATGCGCGAGACGGTGGTTTTGCCCACCCCGCGCGTGCCCGTGAATAAATACGCGTGGTGAAGCCTTTGGCTGGTGAGCGCATTTTCAAGGGCCTGCACGACATGCGGCTGCCCGACCATTTCAGAGAAGGTCCGGGGGCGGTACTTGCGAGCCAACACCAAATAAGACATAGCACGCGCATTCTAAGTGACCTACAATCGAACGCGACGGGCCTTCCCGCATGGTGAAGCGGCCAACCGGGTCAGGTGGGGAACCAAGCAGCCCTAACTGTGGAGCCAGTGCCGGGGTCAAGGCTCGTCACCCTCTACCGGCTCCTCGGACCGTTAGTCTGCACCTGCGTTTTGGCTAGCGTGCGCCCCTTAATTCCCTCCCCGTCCAACGGGCGGCAGCTTCTTGGTACACTTTCCCCGCACTCCCAAAAAAGGAACCCTTGATGGCCAGCGACCTGATCAAGCACATTACCGATGCCACCTTCGAGCAGGAGGTGTTGCAATCCCAACAACCCGTTCTGGTCGATTACTGGGCCGAATGGTGTGGCCCTTGCCGCATGATTGCCCCCATCCTGGATGAGGTGGCGGCCGCATACGCCGGTCGTTTGCAAATTGCCAAAATGAACGTCGATGAAAACCGCGACATTCCGGCCAAATTGGGCATTCGCGGCATTCCCACGCTCATGCTCTTCAAGGGCGGCCAATTGGCTTCGACCAAGGTGGGCGCCATGAGCAAAGTCCAACTCACCCAGTTCATCGACCAGCAACTCGCCTGATGCGCGGACGGGGCTAAGCTGTTTTTGCAGGCGCCCCGATTTCTTTGGCTGACAGCCCCGTTTTTCCTGTCATAATCGCATTTGTGGCCTGACCCCGATTCGCCCCTCACCGGCGGTGGATGGCGGGGTCACCGTCCCCCGAGGCTGAGGCGTATCGCCCTCAAGCCCTTTTCCCCCCGTAACCTTCTTTAGAACTCCCGCAGGAGTCATCCATGCACCTCAACGAACTCAAAGCCTTGCACGTCTCGGAAGTGCTCAAGCAGGCCGAAGCCCTCGAAATCGAAAACACTGGCCGCATGCGCAAACAAGAGCTGATGTTTGCCATCATCAAAAAGCGCGCCAAGGCGGGTGAGCAGGTGTTTGCCGACGGGGTGTTGGAAATCCTGCCCGACGGCTTTGGCTTTTTGCGCAGTCCTGACACGAGCTACACCGCGAGCACCGACGACATCTACATCTCCCCGAGCCAAGTGCGGCGCTTTAACCTGCACACGGGCGACATGATCGAGGGTGAGGTGCGCATTCCCAAGGATGGCGAACGCTACTTTGCCCTCACCAAGCTTGACAAGGTCAACGGCGATCTGCCCGAGAACAACAAGCACAAAATCATGTTTGAAAACCTCACGCCGCTCTTCCCCAAGGAGCACATGCGGCTTGAGCGCGACATCAAGAGCGAAGAAAACATCACCGGCCGCATCATCGACATCATCGCCCCCATCGGTAAAGGCCAGCGTGCCTTGCTCGTGGCCCCGCCCAAAAGCGGCAAGACGGTAATGATGCAGCACATCGCCCACGCCATCACGGCCAACTATCCCGACAGCCACATGATGGTCTTGCTCGTCGATGAGCGCCCCGAGGAAGTGACCGAGATGCAGCGCAGCGTGCGCGGTGAAGTGATTGCCTCCACGTTTGACGAACCGGCCGCGCGACACGTGCACGTGGCCGAAATGGTCATCGAGCGCGCCAAGCGTTTGGTCGAACTCAAAAAAGACGTGGTCATCTTGCTCGACTCCATCACCCGTCTGGCCCGCGCCTACAACAACGTGGTGCCCTCCTCTGGCAAGGTGCTCACCGGCGGTGTGGACGCCAATGCCCTGCAACGCCCCAAGCGCTTCTTTGGCGCGGCACGTAATGTGGAAGAAGGTGGCTCGCTCACCATCATCGCCACGGCGCTGATCGACACGGGCAGCCGCATGGACGAAGTGATTTTTGAAGAATTCAAAGGCACGGGTAACAGCGAGATTCACCTCGACCGTCGCCTGTATGAAAAGCGCGTCTTCCCGGCCATCCAGCTCAACCGCAGCGGCACTCGCCGTGAAGAGCTCTTGTTGCCGCCGGAAATCCTGCAAAAGACGCGCATTCTGCGCCAGTTCATGTACAACATGGACGAGATCGAGAGCATGGAGCTCATGCTCAAGAACATGAAGGCGACCAAGACCAACGTCGACTTCTTCGACCTCATGCGCCGCGGCGGTTAATCCTCGACCACCTCGCGCTGGCGGTGCCGCCAAATGGGCGCGGCCCGCTCACGCCAACAGTCCATTTGCTCGGGTTTCGCACTCTGCCACGTCAGGGTGCCACAGGCCACGGTGGTGCGCACACGTGCGCCCTGCGCGTGGTAGCGTGCCAGCACATCGGCGCGCGGATGCCGATACGGATTGAGATAACCCGCCTGCACCACCGCCCAGCGCGGCGCGACCGCCGCCACAAAGGCCGGTGTGGAAGAGGTGCGACTGCCATGGTGGGGCACGAGCAGCCAATCCCCTTGGAGGGCTGTCCCCGCGCGGCGGATCAGCTCGGCCTCGGCCCGCGCCTCGATATCGCCCACCAACCACGCCACCACGCCCTGCGCATCCTCCATGCGCAAGGCGCAACTGCGGTTGTTGGTGGAGGCCTCGATTGGTGTGTCTGGCCCGGGGTGCCAAAAGGAAAACTGCACGCCGTCCCAAGTCCAAGATTGCCCTGCCGCGCAGGGCACGAAGGCATGGCGCTGGCCCAAGGGATGATCCTTGGGAATGGACGCCCACAACTGCGCTTGGGGGTGCGCCGCCATGACGGTGTCGAGCCCGCCGCTGTGATCGGCATCGACATGGCTGAGCACCACCCGCTCGGGGCTGGCCCCCAGGGCACGCAGCCAGGGCACCACGATGCGTTCCCCCGCATCTGCGCTGGGCCCCAAGCGCGGGCCCGTGTCATAGAGCAAATCGTGCCCGCGCGTGCGCACCAGCACCGCCTGGCCTTGGCCCACGTCGGCGGCGAGCAAGGCAAAGCGCCCCTCCTCCAAGCGCGCCGGCTGCCAAAACAAGAAGGGGCCGATGGCCCACAGCCCCAGCGCCCGACTCCAGGCGGGGCCCCGATAAACCGCCAACCCCATGCCAACGAGCGCCAAGCCCCAGAGAAAAGTGGGCCGTGCGGCGAGTGAGGCCACGGCCAGCGGCCACTGGGCCAACAACGCCAAGCCCGTCGTGAGCGCGTCAAGCGCCGTGGCCGCCGCCCACCAAAACCCCGACCACAACAGCCCCAGCAAACAAAGCGGCGTGACCACCAGGGTGACCCAAGGCACTGCGATCAAATTCGCGAGCCATCCCACCACCGAGAATTGTTGAAACAGACCCAAGGTGAGCGGCGCGAGCCCCAGGCTCATGAGGGTTTGTTCGCGCACCAAGCGATGCACGACGCCCCAGCGTGTGGCGTTCGCGGCCTCAGGCGCCGTCCCCAGCATGAGCAGCGCCACCGCACCGAAACTCAGCCAAAACCCCGCCTGAAACAAAGCCCAGGGGTCGAGACTCAGCAACACTGCCGCGATGAAGACGAGCCCGGTCGTGGCTGGCCACTGCTTGCCCATGGCTTGGAGCCCACGCGCGAGGGCAAGCATGAGCAAGGTGCGCTGCGCAGGCAGCCCCCAGCCGCTAAACGCCGCATAGAGGCATGCCACGCCCAGCCCCACCCACGGTGCCACCCACGGGGTGGGCCAACGCAAGGCCCAAGGCCGCGCGGCCGACACCCGGTCACTGCGGCGCCACAACCACGCCACGCACGCGGTGGCCAGCCAAGCCAAGCCCGTGATGTGCAAACCCGAGATGGACATGAGGTGGGCCACACCGGTTTGGCGATAGAGGTTCCAAGCCGGGGCCGATAAGCTGGCTTGATCGCCCACGAGCAAGGCCACCACGCTGCCGGTTTGCGCGTGCGTGCCCAGGGCCGAGCGGATGGCCTGGCGCACGCGCTCACGCCAGACGCCCATGCGCCAAGACGGGGCTGGCGACAAGCGCACGGGGGGCGGATACAGGCGGCCCCGGCGCACACTGGCGGTCGCGTTGATGCCGCGCTCCCAAAGCCAGAGTTCGGCATCAAACCCACCCGGGTTGCGGTTGCCATGCGGAGCTTTGAGGCGTGCCGCAAAACCCCAGCACTCCCCGGCAGCGGGAGCGCTGCCCGCGCTCTCGGCATCGTGGCCGCCGGTGAGCAGCACCCGGCTCGGGCGGGGGCCCTCGAGGGTTTGGGTCGGCAAGGCGCGCCAGTGGGTGACTTCGAGTTCGAGCCGCCAACCCGTGGTCTGTGCTTGCGGCAGGCTGTCCACACAGCCTTCGAGCCACACCACCTGACCCTCCATGGCGGTGGCGAGGGCCCCAGCAAGTTGCTGTTGGCTGCGCCAGCTCACCCCAGCGGCCGCGAGCAGGCTTGTCAAGGCCCAGACCCAGAGGGCTTGGCGCGGGCCCGGGGCCAAGCGGCCATCCCCCCAGGCCCCAATGATCAGCAACAGGCCCACGCCCCCCAAGGCCGATAAGGGCCATGGCTCGGACTGCACGCCCTGTAACGCCGTGCCCGTGATCACGCCTAAGGACAACGCCAATATGCGCACGAATCGTCCGCCCTCCTGACGAGGGATTGTTCGGGCGAATGGGTGAAGCGGGGGGAGGTGGCGCTGGCGCGGTCGCGTCAGCCGCGCTTAACTGCCCGCGGACTCGCGTGGGGCGCAGACTTCTTTTTTCAGGGCAGCAAGGTAGGTGTTGGGGCGAATGGGCGTCTCACGGGTGCGAAACTCCTGCACATCCTGCTTGGTGACTTCGCGCCCTTTGCCCATGGGCTTTTCAAAGTAGCTCACGGAAATGGGAATGATGGTGTCGCTCTTGCAGTAAACGCGCCAGCGCACCATGGAGGAGCGGTAGTTGTCGCCCGTGGGGGACTTCTCTTCCTTGCTCAAGTCCACCAACGTCCAAACGTAGCGGGAGACGTGCACGGGCATGACCGAGGCCTTGTCCATGTAATAGGCCACTTCCTCTTCTTTGAGCAGCTCACTCCATTGGGCACAGGCCCAAGGGCAGAGCCCCAAGCTCAGCAATCCCACGATGAAATGCAAACCCCGCATGGCACGATTCTCCTTGACCCCCAGAAAATCGGCCCCAAACCCGTCTTCTTGAGCCCCCCTACAATTTGGCTCCCATTGAATAAGGTCAAGCATGGACATCAACGCCAAACTCCAAGAACTGGGCATCACCCTGCCCCCGGTTGCCACCCCCGCCGCCGCTTATGTGCCTTTTGTGCGCAGCGGCAACCTGGTCTTTCTAAGCGGCCATATTGCCAAGCAGGACGGCAAGGCTTGGGTGGGCCAGCTCGGGCTCACCATGGACACCGCGCAAGGCCAGGCAGCGGCGCGCGCCGTGGCCATTGACCTCATGGGCACGCTCCAAGCCGCCGTGGGCGACCTCAACCGGGTGGTGCGCATTGTCAAGGTGATGAGTTTGGTCAACTCCACCCCCAGCTTTACCGAGCATCATCTCGTGACCAACGGCTGCAGCGAGCTCATCGGCCAGGTCTTTGGCGAGCGGGGTGCCCACGCGCGCAGCGCTTTTGGTGTGGCACAACTGCCCATGGGGGCGTGTGTGGAAATTGAGCTGGTGGCCGAAGTGGCCTAAGACACGAACGGGCCCCGCAGGGCCCGTTGTGAGAGAGAAGCGATCAGGCCTTGACGGCGCGGAAACCGTTGTAAACCTTGGAGACCGGGCGGCTACGCTGCTCGGCCTCTTGCGCGAGTTGGAACCGGATGCGGTCAAAAGCGGTTTTGAGACCCTTTTGTTCAGCAAACGGGACTTTGAAGCGACGCTCAATGGCGACTTCGGGGGGATCGATACGCAACGACGACTTGTCCAATTTTGACTCCTGCGGAACAGCGTTCCCATCCACAACGCATGGGTTTTCGGTTCGGTAGACAAGTTTTTTGAAAAAATTTTGTGTCCATCGCCAAGGACCTCACTTGCAATACTTTGGCATAAAAAAAGCAGCCCCGAAGGGCTGCTGACCTATGGGGTCACCCGTAGGCGACGCACCAGGGACAGATTAACGCACGACGGCAATCGGATCGCGCTTCCCTGTCTTGTAGGTATATAGCGTTAAAGCGCCGTTTTTCACATCGCCCTTGTTGTCAAAGGCGATGGTACCCGTCACCCCCTTGTAATTGGTCTTGGCCAACTCGGGGAGGTACTTGGCGGGGTCGCTCGACTTGGCGCGCTGCATGGCATCGACCATCACAAAGACGGCGTCATACACATAGGGTGCGTAGAGTTTGACGTCATCGTTGAAGCGCTTCTTGTAGCGCGCGCCAAAGTCGTCCATGGCTTTCTTCAAGTTGCCATCCACACCACCGGCCTCGGCACACACCACTTGACCATCGGCCATGGCGTCGCCCGCGAGCTTGATGAGTTCGGTCGTGCAGATGCCGTCACCGCCCACGAACTTGGCGCTGATGCCCAGTGACTTCATTTGTTTGAGCATGGGGCCGCCCACCGCGTCCATGCCCCCAAAGAACACCACATCGGGCTTCTTGCCTTTGAGGGTGGTGAGGATGGGCATGAAATCGGTGGCTTTGTCAGAGGTGAACTCACGACCAATCACGTTTCCGCCGGCGGCCTTCACCGCCTTTTCAAACTCATCGGCCACGCCTTGGCCGTAGGCCGTGCGGTCGTCGATCACGGCAATGGATTTGCCTTTGAGGTCTTTCACCGCATAGCGCCCCAAGGTGCCGCCTAAGTGCACGTCGTCAGCCACCACGCGGAACGCGGTGTTAAAGCCTTGACGGGTGTACTTGGGGTTGGTGGCGGAAGGGGAGATTTGGGGAATGCCCGCGTCGTTGTAGATTTTGGAGGCCGGAATCGTGGTGCCGGAGTTGAGGTGGCCAATCACCCCACTGACTTTGGCGTCCACCAGCTTTTGGGCCGCAGCAGTGCCCTGCTTGGGATCAGCCGCGTCGTCTTCGGCAATCAGCTCAAACTTGGCTTTCTTGCCACCAATCATGACGCCGCGCGCGTTGAGTTCCTCAACCGCCAAACGTGCGCCGTTCTCATTGTCTTTGCCCAGGTGGGCAATCGGCCCGCTGATGGGCCCCACATGACCAATTTTGACCACGAGGTCCTGCGCCCAGACAGAACCCACCGAGGCTGTGAGCGCCAGGATGGCGACTGGGGTCAACGCAACACGCATGAGAATCTCCTTTAGTTGAATCAGAGGGTGAAACGAAACAAGCGAATCACTTTATCATCAAATCATGCCGCTCAATGGCATATCCCGCCTGCGTGTAAGCCTTCCAGCGCTGTCGGGCCTGTAGCCGATCGGCCTCATCCTGCCCCACCACCTCAATCACCCGCCCAAAGGTATTCCATTGCGGGGGCATCTCCTGGCCCAGATGAATGAGCACCTCGCGGTGCGGCAGACCCGTCGCCACCTCCGCTGTGAGCACAATGGGCGAAGCCGTGAGCACGGCTGGCGGCGTCTGGCCCCAACGGGCATGGGGAATGAACTCCTGCGGCGCGAGCGTCCAGAGTTGCGGGTCGATGCGGTCAAGCTCTGCGGGAGAGGCCAACACCACCGCGCGGGCCCCGCTCAACCAGGCCTTGCGCAAGAGGCGACAGACGTAGAGCGGTTTGTCCTGAGCGTTGAAGTGAAACGCCACTTGGGTCATGGCAGATTTCAGGCCTCGCAGCGTTGGCAAAGGTATTGGAACAAGAGCGGCACCGGGCGGCCCGTGGCCCCTTTGGCCCCACCGCTCTTCCAGGCCGAGCCCGCGATGTCGAGGTGCGCCCAGGGAAAATCGGCCGCAAAACGCTGGAGGAACTTGGCCGCGGTGATGGCCCCGCCGTCGCGCCCGGCGACGTTGGCCACGTCGGCGAAATTGGATTTCAAGCCCTCGGCGTATTCATCGTCGAGCGGCATGCGCCAGCAGGGGTCGAGCGCGGTCTCGCCCGCCACCGTGAGCGCCACCGCCAGGTGGTCGTCGGTGGCAAAGAGGCCACTGCGCACGTGCCCAAGCGAGATCACGCAGGCCCCGGTCAGGGTGGCGATGTCGATCACCGCTTGCGGTTTGAAACGCTTGGCGTAAGTGAGGGCGTCGCACAAAATCAGGCGCCCTTCGGCGTCGGTGTTGAGGATCTCAATCGTTTGTCCGCTCATGCTCGTGACCACGTCACCGGGCTTGGTGGCCGTGCCGCTGGGCATGTTTTCACAAGTGGGAATGAGCCCCACCACATTGAGTTCGATCTGCGCATGGCCCAAGGCCTCGAAGGTGCCCAGCACACTGGCCGCACCGCACATGTCGAATTTCATTTCATCCATGCCCGCGCCGGGTTTGAGCGAGATGCCCCCTGTGTCAAAGGTGATGCCCTTGCCCACCAACACCACGGGCGCTTGGCTGCGTGCCGCGCCTTGGTAGCGCAGGACAATAAAGCGCGGGGGCTGAGCCGAGCCCTGGGTGACGGAGAGGAATGAGCCCATGCCGAGCTTTTGGATCTCCTTGGCGCCCAGCACCTCGCAGGTGATGCGGCGGTGCTTGGCCAGGGTTTGAGCCACTTTGGCCAAGTGGGTGGGGGTGGCATGGTTGGCGGGGCGGTTGCCCCACTCGCGCGCCAGGCCCTGCCCGGCCACGAGGGCACGCGCCAGGTTGAGTTGGGGCTTGGCGGCCTGCACCGCCGCCGCGTGGGGCAGCGCCAAGGTGAGCTTTTTGAGCGCCGAGGCTTTGGCCGAAGGCTTGGTGGCCGTGTAGACGTAGGTGGCATCGGCCACGGCCTGCGCCGCGGCCTCTAGGCGGTACTCGTCGGCCTCAGGCAAACAAACGGTGAGGTTGACCACCGCGTGCCCTTTGAGGGGGGCCAGCGCCGCCGTGAGGGCCTGGCGGACCTGGCGCGCCTGCCCCTCGCCCAGGGCGGCGAGCACCAGGCGCGCGGCTTTCACGCCGGGCGGGCGCCAAATGCTCAAGATTTTGCCGGGCTCGGCTCCCAAGTCTGCGCTCTTTTGCGCTTGGGCGATGCACTGTGAGAGGGGGTCACGACCGGCCTTGAAGTTGCGCGGCACCAACACAATGAGGGCATCACACGCATGGGTCACGGCGGCGGGGAGATCGAGGGATTTGAGTTCGAGGTTCATAATGGAGGCTTCCTGTTGATCAATGTTAGACCATTTCATTGCCCTGACCGACCGTCATGAAAACCCTGCGCAAGCTCATTTATGGCGAAGTCATTCAGGCCGTGGCCCTGGTCACACTCATCTTCGTGGTGTTGTTTTTCCTGCTCGACTTTATCGAGGAATTGCAAACCGTGAGTCGCAATGGGCAAATTTACGAAGCCCGCCACGCCCTGTTGGTCGTGCTCTTTTTGATCCCCAATCACCTCTACGAGCTCATGCCCATCACCACGCTCATCGGGGCGATTTTTGTGATGGCCCGCCTCGCCCAGAGCTCGGAATTCACCATCTTGCGCACCAGTGGGCTCGGCCCCACGCGGGCCTTGCGCACCCTCCTGGGGCTGGGCGTGGGCTTTGTGCTCTTTACTTTCTTGCTGGGCGACTACCTCTCGCCCTGGGCCGATCGGCAGGCGCAGCTCTTTAAAGCCCGCTACAGCGGTGAAATCACCTTTGGCCAAACGGGCGCCTGGTTGCGCGAACGCCAGGGCGATCGGGAGTTTGCCGTGAACATCGCGCGCATCAACCCCGATGGCCACCCTGCGGGCGTGCGCATTGTGGAATTTGACGGCAATGGGCGCTGGCAAGGCATGACCCAGGCCGAAGAGGCCCGGGTGGACGAGGCGCAAGACCAGTGGGTGCTCTCCAATGTGCAACGCGATCTGCCCGCCGCCCCAGCTGCGACGGGCCACCTCTCGCGTCAAACCCTCCCACAGTGGACTTGGAAGACCGATATCACCAGCGAGATGGTGTCCGTGGCCCTGCTCAAACCCGAGCGCATGCGCACCTGGGATTTGTTCCAATACATTCGCCACCTCGACGCCAATGGGCAATCGAGCCAGCGCTTTGAAATCGAATTCTGGCGCAAGGTGTTCTACCCCATCAGCTGTCTGGTGATGATGGTGCTCGCCCTGCCCTTTGCCTACCTGCACTTTCGCAGTGGCAACATCACCACCCAAGTCTTTGGCGGCGTGATGGCGGGCATCAGCTTCTTCTTGCTCAATAACGCCTTTGGCTTCATGGGCAGCATCCACCAGTGGTCTCCGTGGTTGGCCGCGGCCGCACCGGGCCTCATCTACAGTCTTTTCTCCCTTGCCGCCTTTACCTGGCTGGTCTTTCGCCAATGAACACCCCCTCCCCCCACTCGGCCATCGTGCTGTTTGCCCATGGCTCGCGCGATCCCCAATGGCACCACCCCATTCAGTCGGTGGCCGCGCGGGTGAGCCAAAGATTGCCGGGCGTGCCCGTGCGCTGCGCCTATCTGGAGCTCACCCCGCCCTCCCTGGCCGAAGTGGCCGATGCCTTGGTGGCCGAGGGCGTGCAATCCCTGCGCGTGGTGCCTTTTTTCCTCGGCATGGGGCGCCACGCCCGTGAGGATTTGCCGCAAATGCTGGCGCAATTGCGCGAGCGCCACCCCCAGCTACAGATCGACTGCCAGCCCTCCCTGGGCGAGACAGCTGCCGTGCTTGACCTGTTGGCAGAGGTGGCTTTGGGCGAAAAATAGCAGAATTCGATATAAGGAATCTGTTTTTTATTACAATGGGTAATTACTCCTCTTTGGAGCTGCCCATGAACCTGCACCAATTCCGCTTCATCCAAGAGGCCGTGCGCCGCGACCTCAACTTAACGGAAGTCGCCCGCGCCTTGCACACCTCGCAGCCCGGGGTGAGCAAAGCCATTTTGGAATTCGAGCAGGAACTGGGCGTCGATGTGTTTAGCCGCCATGGCAAGCGCCTCAAGCGCGTGACCGAACCCGGCGAGCACGTGCTGCGCAGCATCGACATCATCCTGCGCGAAGTGCACAACCTCCAGCGCATTGGCGCGCAGTTCAGCGCCCAAGACAGTGGCACCCTCTCCATTGCCACCACCCACACCCAGGCGCGCTATGTGCTGCCCGTGCCCGTGGCCAAGCTGCGCCAAAAGTTTCCCCAAGTGAATGTGAGCCTGCACCAAGGCACTCCGAGCCAAGTGGCCGAGATGGTGATGCAGGAGGTGGCCGACATTGGCATCGCCACCGAATCGCTGGCCGATCACCCCGAACTCATCAGCCTGCCGTGCTACGAGTGGGAGCACATGCTGGTGATTCCAAAATCACACCCCCTCGCAGCCAAGGTGCGCCTCACGCTCGAAGACATCGCGGCCGAGCCCTTGATCACCTACCACCCCTCCTTCACCGGACGCTCGCGCATCGATCAGGCCTTCGCCAAAAAAGGCCTCGCGCCGCGCATCGCGCTTGAAGCGATCGACTCCGACGTGATCAAAACCTACGTCAAACTGGGCCTGGGCTTGGGCATCGTGGCGGAAATGGCCGTCAAAGACGCGCTCGACCCGAGCCTGGTGGCGCGACCGGCGGGCCAACTCTTTGGGCGCAACACCAGCCGGGTGGCTTTCAAGCGCAGTGCATACCTGCGCAGTTTCGTCTACGATTTCGCCGCCTTGCTCAGCGATCGGCTCGACCGCCGCTTGATCGAGCAGGCCTTGACCCAAACCGATTCGCATTACGACCTCTAACCCCCTGCCCCACCATGACCCGCGCCCCCATCGAAACCCAATACCCCCAAATCGGCACCACCATCTTCACGGTCATGTCGGCCCTGGCGACGGAATGCGGTGCCGTCAACCTGGGACAAGGCTTCCCGGACTTTGATTGCGACCCGCGCCTGCTCGATTGCGTGACCGACGCCATGCAGCGCGGCCTCAACCAATACCCGCCCATGGCGGGCATCCTGCCCCTGCGCGAGGCCGTGAGCCAAAAGATCGCCGCCTGCTATGGCCACACCTATGACCCGGGCAGCGAGATCACGATCACGGCGGGCGCCACACAAGCCATTTTGAGCGCCATCCTGGCCGTGGTGCGCCCGGGCGACGAAGTGGTGGTGCTCGAACCCTGTTACGACAGCTACCTGCCCAATATCGACATGGCCGGCGGCGTGGCCGTGCGCGTGCCGCTCGACCCGGGAACGTTTCGACCCAACTTTGACAAAATTCGCGCCGCCATCAGCCCACGCACGCGCTTGCTCATCATCAACTCGCCGCACAACCCCAGCGCCACGGTCTGGACGCCGGCGGAGATGCGTGCCCTGGAGGACTTGCTGCGCGGCACCAACATCTTGCTCATCAGCGACGAGGTGTATGAGCACATGGTCTATGCCCCGCTGCAGCACCAAAGCGCGGCCAGCTACCCGGGCTTGGCCGAGCGCGCCTTCATTGTGTCGAGCTTTGGCAAAACCTATCATGTGACCGGCTGGAAAGTGGGCTATGTGGCCGCGCCGGCTGACCTCACGGCCGAGTTTCGCAAGGTGCACCAATTCAACGTCTTCACCGTCAACACCCCCGTGCAACACGGCTTGGCGGCCTTCATGGCCGATCCCCGTCCTTACACGGAACTACCGGCCTTCTACGGCGCCAAGCGCGACTTGTTCCGCCAAGGCCTGGCCAACACCAAATTTGAATTGCTGCCGAGCGAAGGCAGTTACTTCCAGTGCGTGCGCATTGACAGCTTGGCCGTGCCCGAGCGCGATTTGAGCGAAGCCGATTTCTGCCAATGGCTCACACGCGAAGTGGGCGTGGCCGCCATTCCCCTCTCGGCCTTTTATGCCGATGGCTTTGATCAGCGCGTGGTGCGCTTTTGCTTTGCCAAACAAGACCAAACCTTGCGCAGCGCGCTCGAGCGCCTCGCGCGCTTGTAGCGGCGAATGGGGAAAGGCCAGATGGATTCATCCCAGTGGGGCTGGATGCGTGCGCCGTCCTCTTCCTCGTCGGATTCGTCCGGATCCAGCCAGACCCAATGCTTTTTACGCCAACGGATGCGCGCCTGTGTGCGCCGCATTTCCGCCTCGTGGTGAATATCGGCAAAGTTGATCACCACCCACCAAGGGGCTAACAGCGCCGCTTGCAACCACACGTCCCCCACCCACGGGTAGAGGTGCCAGAGCGCCAGCACCCCGCAGCCCAAACCCCAGAGAAAAAAACGATCCCATAAATGGACCTGCCGCCAAGCGGTGCAATACACCAAGCGCCAGTACGCCGCCAAGGCGAGCACACACCCCGCAGCCCACACCAGAGAGAACATGGCCTTGGCGCTGCCGCGCACCAGCCATAACTGCGCCCACTCCCAGAGCTTGGGCGAGGCCAAAATCGCCCCTACGGTCACGGGCAAGCCGGCCAGCAGCCCCAGCCAGGCTTGCACTGGAAAAAAACGAGCCCGTCGGGGTTGACGGGCTCGGGGGTGGGGCACCGCGAGGGCCTCAGAAAACAGGGCGATGCGTCAGGTCGGTATCAGCCCAAAATAATGTGCAGCTTTGAATTGTTGGGGTCCATGGCGAGGGCATCTCGCACGCCGGGCGTAACCCCGAAGTTGAACACTTCCCCATTGTTGAGGAATTGGTTAACTTCATTGATGCTCTTGGGTGCAGAGCCAGGGTCCCGAACCGTTTTGCCTGCAGGAATGGCTCCAGGCACAGAGGGGTCAAGGGACACCCACATCTGACCAAGCCCGGGAGGGCTGAAGCGCCCAGCTTCCCTTTGCCAGCTCGGCTGAGATGCCTTATCACTGATCTCTCCAAACCCATCCTGATCGACGTTCACATAATCAGTTTCGCCATACCACGGATTAGATGACTTACCAGCAAATCCAAGAGAGACATCACCGTACTTGGTGTTAGCGGCGTTGACTTCCGTTTGGTTGTCGAAGTAAATCAAGTCATCGGCACCGAAGTTGTAAATCCTGACCATGAGATCAGTAGCCACAAAAATCCCAGTATTGGTACCTGAATCGACCAACGTATATGCAAATTTTTTGCTCCCTCCCGCATCGAAAACTGCGGGCGCTTCAACGCCGCCGTTAATCGTACCTCGGCCAAGCAAATCCACCCAGTTGTAGGAGCTCACCATTTCGCCACTGTTTTCCATTTTGAGCGATGGATTGCCCGACTTGTTTTCAGCGTCATTGGCATTGCTGTTATTTGGCTTGGGTATCACCGTATTGAAAGCGATCGCGGTGCCGGAGGTGATGGCTTCGTTAGCCATACTGCTGGCATTAACCAAGGCGCCCGCCTCAACTTCAATGTGATAGCGGTTGCTCAAATCCAGATCGACACAGGGGTTGATGACCAATTTATCGCCCACGATTTGGACGGACGACACGTTGGTATCGATCGCTTGGTTCGAATTCTTGGGCGTGAGCGCAGTTCTGGTTCCCGTGCGGGAATACGGGGATTTGGAATCCTGCGGTTGGAAATACAGCATGGTGTTGTCTGCCGTAGAGCCCATTGCGGGGATTTCGATCTCAATATCGTTGTACTTACTTTCGGTTTTGCCGTAGCCATTTTTCGCAGCCTTGGCCGTGCCATCGTAGTTTCCATCATTGATGATTTTGATTTTCTTACCCGGAACCAGTGTCAACCCGGTCTCGCTCAAGCTCAGCACAATATTGGAGCGGACATCCAGGTTGTTCACACCGGCTAACTGACCTGCTGAAATGACCGGCCGGTTGGGCGTGTCATTGGTAAACACTTTGTTTGCGATGCTGGCAGCCTCGTTACCTGCCAAATCCTGAATGTCGGTAGCATCCGCAGCGTTGTTGGTATAGCTGAGCGTGGCGCCGCCCAAGGCTTCATTAAACGTATAGGCGGAACTCAAGGTCAACACCACGGTTTTGCCCGCCACCGATACCCCCGTGACGGTCCTTCCCCCCGCCGAACTCAAACTGAAGTCTGCCGCGGTGGGTTTAAAGTTTGCCATTTCACTCAGCTTCTCGCTGAACGTTAAGGTCAGTTTGTCCGAGTTGGCGCTGGCGCTTGTGAGCGTGGGCGCCGTCATGTCGATTGTGACAGCCGAGTTGAGCGAAGCGTTCGAACTGGAATTCCCCGCTGAGTCGATTTGGCGCACTGTGATGCTGTTGGTAGCGTAGCTCCCTTCAGGAAGCGCAACGCTGGCCCCATTGCTGACGGAGGTCCATAACGAGCCACCATTGGTGCTGAAATCCCAAGTCGCTCCCACTTCCAAACCCGTCACATTGAGGGTGGCAATACGGGTCAGGCCATCGGTCGCGCTGTCTCCCGTATCACTGGCCAAGGCCGGCATGAGGGCCATGGGTGCGGCAATGGTGATGGCACCCATACTTGTCTCACCGCTGATCAGGCCCACCGTATCGGTTTGACGAACTTTCACCCCATTGGCGGCGTATGTTCCCGCAGCCAGCGTGAAGGCTGAGCCACTGCCAGCCACCCAGCCGGAGCCAGGGTTGTATTCCCAGGATTTGATGTCGCTCGCAAGGTTACTCACCCGAATCACGCCCACGCTACTGACCCCATCGGTAGCATTGCCCGTATCGGTGGCCAAAACCGCCAAAGGCACGCTTGGCGGGGTGTTGTCGAGCGAATAGCCCGTCATGAGCGTGTAATCCTGATCCTCCATGGACAATCTGCTGCTCGACCCAACGAGGGTGTTCGTGGGTATGGTCACCTTGGTGAGGACCAGGTTCTCCGAGTTACCCGTGGCAGGCAATGTGCCGGTGAACGAGAGCTTGGATTTGGTGCCGTCGGCCAAAATGGTGCCGCTGGTGGGGCTTAAATTCAGCGTCGTGCCATTCACACTGTCTTTGAAGGTCAGGCTGAGGCTTGTGAGCGCAGCACCCTGGGCTAGCGTTACGGTCTCGCTCAGCGAGAGGCTAATGTTGACCCCTTCACCCCCTTTGCCACGATTCAGCGGAGCGGTTACATCCGAAATCGTCACCGCAGTCACCACGGGACGGAACAGAATGTTCATACCCGCCGCGTCCGTGGCCAAGTCGTTGCCCGCCAAGTCTTGTGCCACGCCAGTGGTGTCGTCGCCCGCCGTTGAATCGTTGTAGGTCAAGTTGACCGATCCGGAGGATAACGCTGTGGCCAAAGCCTGCCTCTGTGTGGCATCGGCAAGGCTCAGTTTGAGTTTGTTGCTAGCGCCAGCAACGGCCGCCACAGTATTCACGACATAGGCAGAGACTGGCATGCCGGCGCTGTCTTTGAATCCAAAACGCATCGAAGCCGGCAAGCTGCTGACATCTAAAGCCTCGGAGAACGTGAGCAACAAATCGGTCGCATCAAATTGCACGTTTGTCAGGGTGGGCGCTGTTCCATCCACGGTGAGGGCCCCCGCAATTTTCGATGCCGTGCTGAGATTGCCCGCCTGATCGGTCTGGCGCACTTGCACCGCATCGCCAGCGAAGCTGCCCGCCGCCAAAGTGAAGCCAGACCCGGTACCTGTGGTCCAGCTCGAACCGCTGTTCGTGCTGTACTCCCACACCGCATTGGCTTCAATGCCGGAGACCGTCACCGCACCATTGCTGGTGATGCCATCGGTCGCACTGGTACCCGTGTCGCTCGCGAGCATGATGCTTGGCGCCGCCACTTGGCTGTCGAGT
>Ga0255182_1000499_pt1 | contig 25778 bp, 26 predicted proteins | sample Atl_UVDOM_RepA_8_FD_188420 | JGI IMG/M metagenome (GOLD analysis project Ga0255182, IMG submission 188420) | Freshwater microbial communities from Altamaha River, Georgia, United States - Atl_UVDOM_RepA_8d | ecosystem: Environmental > Aquatic > Freshwater > River | place: USA: Georgia...
GCGGCCGGGCCTCGCAATCCAGATTGCCAACCAGCGCGGCCTGCGCGGCCGCCTCGAGGCGATCGATCGGCTGGAGAGCATTCCGGAGACCGCGGTCGAACGCGTCGAACTCGCGCGCGAGCTGTTCCGGGTGCATTGAAACCCGGCGCCCGGCCGCTTCGGGCCGGGTCGCCCGCCTCGTGCGCCGGCGGCGCGCGAGGCTCGGGCCCGCGTCAGCCCGCCAGCATCGCCGTCAGCGCGGCGACCTCGTCGACGCTGCCGAGTATCACCGGCACCCGCTGGTGCAGTTCCGTCGGCTCGACATCGAGGATCGGCCGCTCGCCGGTCGACGCCGCGCCGCCCGCCTGTTCAATCAGCATCGCCATCGGGTTCGCCTCGTACATCAGGCGCAGCTTGCCGGCGGGCGCCTTCGCGGTCGGCGGGTAGAGGAAGATGCCGCCCTTGATGAGCACGCGGTGCACGTCGAGCACCATCGCGCCGGCATAGCGACTGGAATAGCCCTGCGTGCGGCACTGGGCAAGATAGCGCTGGTAGCCCGCCGGGAAGCTGTCAAGGTTCGCTTCGTTGACCGAGTAGGTCTTGCCACGTGTCGGCATCTTCAGGTGTTCGGCGACGCGGATGAACGCGCCGACCGCCGGGTCGAGCACGAACATGTGGACGCCCTGGCCGGTCGTCAGCACGAAAATCGTCGACGAGCCGTACAGCACGTAGCCGGCGGCCACCTGGCGCCGCCCCGGCTGCAGGCCGTTCGACGCGCCATCGCCGAGCGCGAAGATCGAGAAGATGGTGCCGACGCCGCCGGCGACGTCGAGGTTCGACGAACCGTCGAGCGGGTCGAACAACACCGCGTAGCGGTGACCGCCGGCGCCCGCGGCATCGACGAGGTAGAGTTCGTCGTTCTCCTCGGAACCGATCACCGCCACGCCCTCGCGCGAGCGCAGCAGCTGGATCAGCAGGTGATTGGCGATGACGTCCAGCTTCTGCTGACGCTCGCCCTGCACGTTCTCGCTGCCGACGTCGCCCAGGACGTCCTCGATGCCGGCGGTCCGCAGCTTGGCGGCGATGGTCTTGGAGGCGATGGAAAGCGCCGAGATGATCCACGACAGCGTGCCGGTCGCGCCCGGGTGGCGGCGCTCCTCGGCAAGCACGTGACTCTGCAGGGTTACGAATGATGGCTGACCCAGCAGCGGGACCACGGATGCGGTATTGGCCATGCCTGACTCCATGTTCATGTTGTTGTTTCGATCCTGATTGTGCGCCGACTCGATGACGGTTTCGGCTGCGGCCCGCGCAGCTTGACCCACTTTTACATTCGAAACGCGAAGTGTGCCCTGACCTGCATCAGCCCGCACGCGCCGGACGCTATTTTTTTCGGCGGCGCAGCAAGTTAGCTCGCTTGACAGCGTTCCCGCCCTCCGCTGCTATAGGCCATCGCAGCTCACGGAGACTTCAAGGATGCACGTCAATCACAACCCCGCCACGCCGATGCACAACCTGCCCGGGCTCGAACACCAGACCCTGGCCGGCCACCAGGATGGCCTGAAGAGCTTCGAAGTCTGGCGCCAGACCATCGCCGCCGGCGCGACGACGCCGGTGCACCGCCACGACTGCGAGGAGGTGATCGTGATCACGGGCGGCAGCGGAGTCTGCCGCTTCGAAGACCGCGAGCTGCCGTTCAAGGCCGACCAGACCCTCGTGATCCCGCCGAACGTCGTGCACCAGATCTGCAACAACGGCACCGAGGATCTCCACATCATCGCGACCCTGGCAATGTCACCGGTCAAGGTCGAGACCGCCGACGGCCAGCCGATGGCCCTGCCCTGGTACGCCTGAGCGCACGCAGCGTGGCGAGCGCCGCATTCGTTCCGGGCACGCCACGCATCGCCTACGAGGCGAGCGGCAGCGGGCCGACGGTCGTCTTCATGCACGGCATCGGCGGCAACCGCACGAACTGGCGCGAGCAGGTCGCCGCAGTGGCAGGCGAGTTCCGCGCGGTGGCCTGGGATGCCCGTGGCTACGGCGACAGCGAGGATTACGAGGGCCCGCTCGCTTTTCCGAGCTTCGCCGCCGACCTGCTGCGCCTGCTCGACCACCTGGACGTGCAGCGCGCACACCTGGTCGGCCTGTCCATGGGCGGGCGCATCGCGCTCGATTTCTACGAAAGCTTTCCAGCCCGCGTCGCCAGCCTCGTGCTGTGCGACACCTTCCCCGGCTACGGCGCGTCGATCTCGCGCGAGCAGCGCGAGCAGTTCATTTCCTCGCGCAAGCAGCCACTCGTCGACGGCAAGGAGCCGCGCGACATCGCGCCGGTCGTCGCCCCCACGCTGCTCAGCAAGGGCGCCTCGGAGTTCGCGCTGCAGCGACTGATCGACAGCATGACGGCGCTGCACAAGGAGTCCTACATCAAGGCCATCGAGGCGATGACCCGCTACGAACCGGTTGCCCGGCTCGAGGCGGTCAGGGTACCGAGCCTCGTCATCTGCGGCGACGAGGACAGCCTCACGCCGCCATCGGTCGCGCGCGACATGGCGGCGCGTATCCCGGGCGCGCGCCTTGCCATCCTCGAACGCGCCGGCCACCTGTCGAACATCGAGCAACCCGCGGCGTTCAACGAGGTGTTGCTGGAGTTCCTGCGCGCGTCGCCTTGAGTCCCCGCGCAGGCCCGCCCCGTCCGACTCCGGCCGTCCCCGCCCGCGGGTGAGCCGCCCGCGCTGAACCGGCGCCGCCACCGCCGCCGGCGGACCTTCGCGCGCCCCGCCTGAACGGCCGGCCTTGCCGCCGGGACCGGTCCGCACCGGTTCCAAATCGTCACATACCTGTAATATTCCGCACCCGCGCGCAGCCGCAGGCAACGCGCATTCCCGCCACCTTCCGGAGCCTCCGAGCGATGACATTGCGTCCGCATCCCTGCCTGCTGCTGGTCGCCGCGCTGCTTTTCTCCGTGCCGGCCGTCGCCGCCGAACGGCCCGCGCCGCCGCTCGAGAACCTGGGCCTCGTCTACCGGAACGACAGCAATCCCGTCCTTCAGGAAGCCTGGCTGCTGGGCCGTTACCACGGCCAGTGGCACTGGGCGGACGGCAGCAACGGCGAGGACGACGGTTACGAGGACCGGCGCTACCGCATGGGCGGCCAGGCACGCATGTTCGACAGGCTGACGCTGCACGTGCAGATGGTCAGCGGCAGCGACTTCGAGCCTTTCTACAACGGCTTCACCGAGCTGTGGGCGGCGTGGCGGTTCAGCGATGCGTTCGTGCTGACCGTCGGGCAGCAGAAGCATCGCTTCACGCACGACCGCAATATCTCGAGCCGTTACATCAACTACCTCGAGCGAAGCATGCTGACCAACATGTTCGCAGCCGACTACACCCCGGCGGTCACCCTGTCGGGCAGGGCGCAGCGCTGGTCCTGGTACGGCGGCGTGTTCTCGAACAAGACCAGCCGCGACATGAAGGATGCCTTCACTGAACTCGACTCGGGCTATTCGCTGCTGGCGACGGTGACACGCGACATCGGCGACTACGTCCCGACCGATTCCGCGTTCCTGAACATTTCCTTGGTACACAGCGATGCGAACGCCAACGCGACGAACCTCGACCACTTCGACCAGGGCCTCGCCTCCGCGCTGATCCTGACCCAGGGGCCCGCCTCGCTCGTCACCGAGATCACGGCCGGCCTCGGCGCCGACGACGGCGACGCGATCGGGCTGAATCTCCAGCCGGGCGTGTTCGTCACGCGCTGGATGCAGGCCGTCGGTCGTTACCAGCTCGCGGGCAGCGACGAGGACAGGGGCCTGCGCGCGCAACGCCGCTACGAGCGTCTCGCCGGCCTCGACCGTGGCGATCTCTACCAGGCGGGTTACCTCGGCCTCAACTTCTACCTCGCCGAGCACCGCGTGAAACTGATGACCGGTGTCGAGTACGCGACGCTGGGAGGCGAGGACTGCTGGACGGGCTCCCTGGCCGTGCGCATTTTCTGGGGCCCGCATTCCCGCGGCCCCTTCCCGATGGCGCAGGTGCTGGAACCGGCCTTCGACTGAGTCCGCGCGCTGGCCGACGCGCGCGCCATCGTTTAAGGTCGCAGCCGCGCCGATCCGCAGCGCCAACGATCGCTCACCGCATGACGCCCCGACACCTGCTCGCCAGCCTGCTGCTGGTCCTCGTGACCCTCCCGGTGTCCGCCCGCGCCGGGGAGACCGCGCCGCGCGTGACTGTCTACGGCCGCGACAGCTGCGGCTACACGCGCTCCACCGTCGTCGCTCTCGACGTCGCCAAGGTGCCGTTCCGCTACCTGCGCACGACCGATCAGGAAGTGCGCAGGGCGCTGTTCGAGAAGATGGACGCCGCCGGGATCCCCGACGGGCCGTTCAAGCTGCCGGTGGTCGAAATCGACGGGACATTGAGCATGCGACCGGACATCGACGACATGCTCGAGCGCGCGCAGGCGCCGGCGCTCCCCGTTGCGCACTGACACCGCGGCAGCCTCCATGCGCATCCTGTTCCTGCACGGCTGGCACTCGGTGCCGGGCGGCGTCAAGCCGACCTGGCTGAAGGACCACGGCCACGAGGTCGTCAATCCCGCGCTCGACGACGACGATTTCGCCGTGGCGCTGGCGACCGCGCAACGCGAGTTCGAACTGCACCGGCCCGAGGTCGTCGTCGGCTCGAGCCGCGGCGGCGCGCTCGCGATGAACCTCGACAGCAGCAACGCCCGGCTGGTCCTGCTCTGCCCGGCCTGGCGCAACTGGGGCAGCGCGACGACGGTGAAGCCCGGCACGCTCATCCTGCACAGCCGGGCGGACGACGTGATTCCCTACGCGGATTCCGAAACCCTGGTGCGCGCGAGCGGCCTGCCGCGCACGGCGCTCATCGAGGTCGGCGAGGACCACCGGCTGGCGACGCCCGCGCCGCTCGCGATCATGCTCGCGGCCTGCGAGGGCCGCATCGCCGCGCACTGACCGGCGCGGCGACTCCCGGGAAGCACAGCAGATGACCAGCCGCGAAGCCCTCACGCATTTCCTCGCGACGGACTTCCCCCAGTGCAAATGCGAGGTCGAACAGTGCGGCCGGCAGGGCGCGACCGTCCGCCGCCGGATCGGCGAGCCGGACCTGCGACCGGGCGGCACGGTGTCCGGGCCGGTGATGATGGAAGTCGCGGACACCGCGCTCTACGTCGCGCTGCTGGCCGAGATCGGCATCGTGCCGATGGCGGTCACCACCAGCCTGACCATCAACTACCTGCGCAAGCCGTCGGCCACGCGCGACCTCATCGGCGTGTGTCGCCTGCTCAAGGTCGGCCGCACGCTGGCGATGGGGGAAGTGACGCTCTATTCGGACGGCGACCCGGCACCGGTCGCGCACGCGACAGGCACCTACGCGATACCGCCACAGGCAGGACACTGAACGAAGGCCGTCACCGGCCGCCGCGGGTTGCGGCCCCCCCCGCCCGGACGGGTGAGGGGGAAGTGCCGCCAAGGTCCCGTCAGCCGGCGTTGCCCAGCTCCGCCGGCGGGTAGAAGGGCGTGTCGCCCAGCGCGTCGATCGCAGCCCAGAAATCGGGGCCCGCGTTCAGCTGGCCCACGCTCTCCGGATCGAGCATGTTCGACTGTCGCCGGTAGTTCCACTTGTCGGGGCACAGCCGCACCGCTTCGCGGAAGTGATGCTTCGCGCGCTCCAGCGCGCCCTGCGCGTACAAGTGGCGCCCGAGCCGCACGTGCGTGGCCGCGCGCACGTCGGCCTCGCCCGGCCCGCGCAAGCGCTTGCGGATCTCGTCCGGCGCCATCACGTAGCGGCTGGCCGCGCCCTTGCGCACCCAGTCGCGCAGCGCATCGACGTACTGGCTGCGCAGGGCCACGCCTTGCGCGGCGACGTCCTCGGGCAGCTCGAAGCTCGTGCGGTCGAGATGCCGCACCACGTCGCTGGTGCCGGCCGACTCGATCGGTCGCACGATGCGCCCCTGCTCGTCGATCCACACGCCCTGCGGCACGTTGACCATGCCGTAGAGTTCGGCGACGACGTGCGCCTCGTCGATGAGGCAGGTGTAGGTCGGCGGCGCCTGCTTCGACCACAGTTCGTCGGACCAGCCCATCAGCCGGCCGAGCACCGGTGGACGTTCGGCGATGTCGGTCGCGCGGATGCGGGTTTCCACCGCGGCCTTGCCGGCCGTGTCGAGCGCGACGGCGATGATTTCGAGGCCTTCGCTCTTCAGCTCTTCGTAGACCACCTGCCACACGGACAGGTCGAAGCTACAGCCTCAGTACGAGCCCCAGGAAAAGAGGAAGACTTTCCTGCCGCGGAAATCCGACAGCGAGTGCGGCTTACCGTCGAGATCGGGCAGCGTGAAATCGGGCGCCTGCAGCGAGAACAGCTGGTCGCACACCGCGTTCACGTTGTCACCGAAGGCCCAGGCGCCGGCGGCGTCCTCGCGCACGATCGGCTGGCCCATGTAAGTCGCGAAGGCGGCGAGATCGACGCGGCCCTGGTCGTCGAGCCAGGTCGGGTTGGTGCGCACGCAGGCGTCGCCGCGGCACAGGCCTTCGGGTTCGAGCTTCCAGCCGGTGGCCTGTTCCAGCTCGGCCTTCGTCAGCCACAGGCGATCGGCGTCGGCGACTGCGTGCAGCCCGCCGGTCGACCGATCGTCGTAGAGTATCGTCGAAACGTTCATGTCGGCGCTTCCAGTCTCTCGCGGGATTCGCCCGGTCAATCTATAGCGCGCCCGCCGAACTTGGAAGCCGGGCGCGGACGCCTCAGGGCGCGGCGGGTGTCGTCACCGGCGGAGGCGCCCCCGCGGCCCGCGCCCGGGCGAGGGCCGCCTCGAATTGCGCGAGCGGCACCGCGCCCGACACGGGCTCGCGGTTGACGAGGAAGAACGGCGTGCCCTCGATGCCGAGCTGGTTGGCGAGCGCCAAGTCGCGCTCGACCGCGGCGGCCGAGGCCTCCCCCGTGCGGTCGCGTTCGAAACGGGCGAGATCGAGCTTCAGCTGCTTCGCGAACGCGACGTAGCGGTCAAGCCCGAGCCCTTCCTGCGCGCTGAACAGCAGGTCGTGGTACTCCCAGAAGCGGCCCTGCTGCTGGGCCGCCCAGGCGGCGCGCGCCGCCGGCACGGCCTCGGGGTGGATCTGCGCTATCGGCAGGTGCTTGAAGACGAGCGTGACGTCCTTGCCGTGCCTGTGCATCAATTCGTCCAGGGTCGACTGGGCCCGCGCGCAGAACGGGCACTGGAAGTCGGAGAACTCGACGAGCAGCAGCTTGCCGTCGGCCGCGCCCCGGGTCGGCGAGCCGGCGGCGACCGTCGCGAGATCGAGGCTGGCGATTCGCGCGGCAAGCGCCGCCTCCTCGGCCTGCCGTGCCGCGGCCTGCTGCTCTTGCTGGTGCGCCTGCAGGGCGTCGAGCACCGCGGCGGGATTGCGTCGGATGACGTCCAGCACCCTGGCCTCGAGCAGCGTATCGTCCAGCGGTCGCTCGACGACCTCGGTGGTCGTGCAGGCGCTCAGGGTGGCGGAGAACAGGAGGACGGTCGCGGCGAGCCGGGCGTATCGGGCCATGTCACATTCCGGTCATGTACGGGGAGATGGACCGTAACCGGGCGAGATGTCGGCCGCATGACAGCGTGCGCCGCGTGCGGCATCGGCTCAGGCGTCGCCGATGCCCTTCGCCAGCGCCTGCTTGTCGCGTTTGCGTTCGGCCTTGCGGGTCTTCTCGTGCGCCCCGCCCTTGCCGAGCAGGGGATGCATGGCGACCCGGCTGCGGACTTTCTGCTTCGCGCGCTTCTTCGCCGATTGCGACATGCGGGTTCAGACGTCCTCGACCGGGAAGGTCTGCGTGAAGCTGCGGCCCTTGGAATCGGTCATGCGCGCTTCTATCGTGCCGCCGCCCTGCGGCTTGAAGAAGAAGCGGAAGCTCGGGTCCTCGCTGATCGAGATGTCCGTCTCGGCGGTCATGATGTGCTGGCCGTTGAAGCTGACCTCGACCTTCGTCACGTACTCCGCCGGGATGAACGCGCGCGTGCGCTGGTCGAGTTGCAGGCCGGTGATGTTCGGGTGGCTGATCATCAGCTGGCCCAGCGCGACGCCCGACTCGTCCTTGCTGCCGGTCGCGCGGAATTTCATCTGGCCGATTTTCGCGCGGGCCTCCTTCAGCTTCAGGAACGGAGGCGGCTCCGAGCAACCGCCGCTCGCGCGCGTGTAGCCCTCGTCCATGTGCAGTTCACCGGTGTTCATCTCGGCGACCACGCGCACGAAGGTGAACTGGTTGATGCGCAGGCGCATCGACAGGTCGGCACGCCCCATCGCCGGCGTCAGGTGGAAAAGTCCGGCGAGCGGCTTCGGGTTGCGGTCGATGAAGACATAGACCTTCTCGATGTAGCGCTCGGGCGTCTGCGGGATCTTCGCGTTGAGACTGACCGGCACCACGCCGGAGTCCTCGGCGCGCACGGGCACGCGCAGCTCCATGACGGTATTGTCGACGGAGATCGGGCGGTCCTTGAAGTACTGCGGCTTCAGCAGGGTCTGCCAGACATCGACCTCGGACTGCTCACCTGCGGCGAGGGCCTGTGCCGCGAAGGACAAGCACATGACGAAGGCACAGCACAGTGACCGCACGCGCGGATATTGCATTGCAGAATTCCGTTTGGAATGAGCAGGACGATCGGCAGCATACCGAGGGCGCACCGGCGCGGGCAATCGCCGGCCTCAAGGCGACGGGCCGGAACGCGCCGCGGCCTGCCGGGTGAACGGATCGAGGACGGCGACGGCGAGGACTCCCGCCCCCACCGCCCCGGCCAACGCCAGGCCACCGGGCCACGCGAACAGGAACAGGCTGCGCAGCCACGGCAGCGTGAGCGCGCACGCATAGCCGGCCACGGCCGCCAGCAGCATGATCCGCAGCGCCGGGTTCGGTGCGACGAGATTCGCGAGCCAGCCGCGCCGACGCGAGCGGTTCAGCACGATCAGCGCGAGATTCGTCGCCACCAGCGTCGTGAAGCCCAGCGTGCGCGCGGCTTCGGCCGGATGGTGTTCCAGCGCGAGCGCATACACGCCGATCACGGCCAGCGTGGCGCTCAAGCCCTGCAGCAGCGCCGCGCGCAGCGTCGACGCCGCGACGAGCGCCTGCGTGCGGGGACGCGGCGGCCGCTGCATCAGGCCGGGTTCCTCACCCTCGAGCTCGAACACCAGCGAGCAGGCCGGATCGATCACGAGCTGCAGGAACACGACGTGGACCGGGAAGAGGACGAGCGGCCAGCCACAGAGCAGCGGCAGCAGCGCGATGGCGGCAATCGGCACGTGCACCGCGAGGATGTAGCTCGTGACCTTGCGCAGGTTGTCGAAGATGCGGCGTCCCATGCGCACCGCGCGGACGATCGATGCGAAATCGTCGTCGGTCAGCACCAGCGAAGCGGCCTCGCGCGCGACGTCGGTGCCGCGCGCGCCCATCGCGATGCCGATGTGCGCGGCGCGCAGTGCCGGCGCATCGTTGACGCCGTCGCCCGTCATCGCGACGACCTCGCCATTCGCGATGAAGGCCTGCACCAGCGACAGCTTCTGCTCCGGCATCACGCGCGCGAATACCGTCGAGGCGACGGTCCGCCGGCGACGTTCGTCCGCGTCGAGCTCGCGCAGCTCGTCGCCGGTGAGCACATCGTCCGCGAGCGCGAGCTGGCGTGCGATCGCGCGCGCAGTGGACGGATGATCGCCGGTGACCATCGCGACGCGGATGCCGGCCTCGCGGCACTCGCGCACCGCATCGGCGACGCCCGCGCGCAGCGGGTCCTCGAGCCCGACCAGGCCCAGGAACTCGTAGTCGAAATCGTGCTGCCGGTCCGGCCACTGCGGGCCACGGTGCGTGCCGCGCGCGACGGCGAGTACGCGCAGACCGCGCGCGGCGAGTGCATCGACGTGGGCGCGCACGGCGTCGACCCGGGCGGTCGACGCGTGGCAGAGGTCGAGGATCGCTTCCGGCGCCCCCTTCGCCGCGACGACGTAATGGCTGTGCTCCACGGTGCGCCACACGTGTGTCATGGCGAGCATGCCCGGCGCGACGGCGTACTCGTGCGCGAGCTGCCAGGTCTCGTGCAGGTGCTCGGTGCCCTGCAGGTAGCGGTCCCCCAGCGCGCGGAAGGCCTGCTCCATCGGGTCGAAGGGGTTCACGGCGCTCGCGAGGATGCCGAACTCCAGCAGTGCGTGGAACGCCTCGGGCAGCGCGCCGGCGCGATCGCTCGCGACGTCGCCGGCAACGTCGAACTCTGCACCGCCCGGCAGCGCGAGCGCTGCGATGCTCATGCGGTTCTCGGTCAGGGTGCCGGTCTTGTCGACGCACAGCACCGTGGCCGCGCCCAGCGCCTCGATCACCGCGACGCGGCGCGTGAGCACGCGATGCCGTGACAGGCGCCACGCGCCGATCGCCAGGAACACGGTCAGCACCACCGGGAATTCCTCCGGCAGCAGCGACATCGCGGCCGTGATGCCGGCCTGCACGCCGCCGATCCAGTCGCCGCGCAGGAGCCCGAGGATCAGCACGATCGCGGCGCACAGCAGCAGCGCGGCCGGCGCGAACAGCCCGACCAGGCGGGCAATTTCCTGTTGCAGCGGCGTGCGTTCGACCCGCACTTCGCGCAGCGCCGCGCCGATGCGCCCGAGTTCGGTCGCGGCGCCGACACGCCGGCACTCCGCGACGGCCTGGCCACGCACCAGCACCGTGCCCGCGTAGAGAAAGGGCAGCGCGTCCCCGCCCGGGGCAGTGAAGTCTTCGCGGCCATCCCAGGGCCGCTTGCCGACGGGCACCGCCTCGCCGGTCAGCAGGGATTCATCGACCTCCACCGCACCGCCGGACAGCATCACCGCATCCGCCGGCACGCGATCGCCCTCGGCGAGCAGCAGCAGGTCGCCGCGCACGACCTCGCGCCCCGGGATCCGCTGCTGCACGCCGTCGCGGATGACCAGCGCCCGCGGGCTCGTCATGTCGCGCAGGGCCTCGAGCACGCGCTCGGTGCGCCGCTCCTGGACGATGGTGATGGTCATCACGACCGTGACCGCGAACAGGAGCAGCAGCGCCTCGCGCAGGTCGCCGAGCACGACGTACAGCGCGCCGGCGGCGACCAGCAGCAGGAACATCGGCTCGGTACAGGTGCGCCAGATCGTGCGCCACGCGGTGGGGCGACGGTCCTGGGGCAATTCGTTGAAACCCTCGGCGCCCAGGCGGCGCGCGGCTTCGGCGCCGTCGAGTCCGCGGCGCGGCGAGCCGGCTCCTGCGTGCGCTACCTCGCGCGTCATTGCATGCTCGCGACGTTGGCACCCCCGTGTCTCAGTACAGGGACACCACCTTGTCCTTCACGAAGGTGTAGCGCGGGTGCTTGTACCAGCCGTAGAGCAGGGACTTGCGCGGCTCCTTGTGCACTTTCGCGTCGTAGATTTCGAGCCTGTCGCCCCGGGGACGCATCCAGAAGTCGAGGTCGTAGACCTTGGCCGGCGCGCCCTCGACCTTGAAGTCGGTGCACGCGAAATAGGTGTCGCGCCCGATTACGCGCACCGGGTCGTGGATGGTCACGAAGCGCAGCGCGAGCATCTCGCCGGTGCGGTCGTCCCGCATGCGGAACACGCCGTCGGCGTCCTGGTGGGCGGCGATGTGCGCCATCATCGCCGCCTTGATGTCCTGCACGTAGAACTTGCGCGGCGCGGGCGCCGCGTCGTCGGCGCGCAGCACCCCGCAGGCCAGCAGGCAGCAGGCGAACAACAGCGCGCCGCGCGTCATGGTCCCTGCCGCGTCCTGGCTGCGGGGGCCGGACTCAGGGCTTCTCTTCGGCCGGGTGGCCGCCGTGCTCGGCGGGCTTGGCCGCGTCCGCCGCCGGGGCCGCGGCTTCCTCGGTCTTCTCGGCCGCGTCTTTCGCCTTGTCCTCGGCCGGCGCGCCACCATGCTCGGCGGCGAAGGCGACGAGCGGCAGGGACAGCAGCAGTGCAAGCATCAGTTTCATCGTTTGGCTCCTCGGTGGGTGGACGTGACGGTCTTACGCTAACCGGATTGCGCCGGATCCGCTACCGCGACGGCGCCGGGCTCGAGGTTGCGGCGACGGCAGGGTTCGTCGAGCCAGGCCAGCGGTGAAAACGCAAGCTCGCGCGCCTCCGGCAGGCCGAGCGCCCCGGCGCCGTGCGTCGTCGCGCCGCCGTCGGCGGGGCGCGCATAGCTGCCGAACAGGCGATCCCAGAAGCTGAAGATCGTCGAGAAATTCGCGTCGCCGTAGCGGCGATCGACCGCGTGGTGCGCGGCGTGGAAGCGCGGCGTGACGATGACGAGCGACAGCCAGCGCTCGAGGCCGTCCGGGAAATCGATGTTGCTGTGGTGGAACTGCGCGCAGAGACTCACCAGGGCCTCGAACAGGAACCAGGCGACGACCAGCGGGCCCCACACGGCGAGCCACGCGGCCTTCACCAGCGCCGAGATCAGCAGTTCTCCCGGGTGGAAGCGCAACGCGGTTGATACGTCCATGCCGGTGTCGGCGTGGTGTGCCTTGTGGAAGCGCCACAGGAAACGCACGCGGTGGTTCGCGCGGTGCCAGACGTAGTCGAAGAAATCGAGCACGACGATCGACAGCAGGATCTCGACCCAGCCGACCAGCCCGAGCATCCGCGACAGCCCCCAGCCCTCCTCGTCGACGTGGACGCTGAACACGAGGAAGGGAACGTAGACGAAAACGCGGACCAGCACCGTGTTCAGCGCCGCAACGCCCGCGTGGAAGCCGAGCCGCCGCAGGCGGTCGCCCTGCCAGGGCCGCGCCGGGAACAGGGTCTCCAGCGCGAGGAACACGGCCAGGCCGGCGACGAAGACGATGAGCTTGCCGGTGTCGAGATCGATATCCATGGCGGCACGCGAGCGATGACAGTTCCGGGATGAACCGTCGCCGGACCGCGCGACGGCGCCAGGCGCTGTTTATAACAGAGTTCGCCCGCCCGGTGCGCGTCGGCGGGGAGTTCCGCCGCGCGACGAGCCAGCGGGTAAACTGTGCTCCCGCGGTCAGGCCCTGCCCTGCCCGCCACGCACCCTGCACCGGATACGGACGACACATGAACCAGACCGAATTCAACGCCGGCCTGCTCGGCTACATCGACGCCTCCCCCACGCCCTTCCACGCCGTCGTCGCGGCGTCGCGGCTGCTCACGGCGCAGGGGTTCACCGCGCTCGACGAGCGCGACGCCTGGCGGCTCGCACCGGGTGGACGCCATTTCGTCACGCGCAACGGCTCGTCCCTGATCGCCTTCGTGCTCGGCGACGAGACGCCCGCGACCGCCGGCGTGCGCATGGTCGGCGCGCACACCGACAGCCCGTGCCTGAAAGTGAAGCCCAGGCCCGAACTCAGGTCGCAGGGTTACTGGCAGATCGGCATCGAAGTCTACGGCGGCGCCTTGCTGAACCCGTGGTTCGACCGCGACCTGGGCCTCGCCGGCCGCGTGACGCTGCGCGACGCCGCGGGCCGGCTCGTCAGCCGCCTCGTCGAGATCCGTGAGCCCATCGCCTGCATCCCCAGCCTTGCGGTCCATCTCGATCGCGAAGCCAACGACAAGCGCTCGATCAACAAGCAGACGCACCTGCCGGCGATCGTCGCGCGCGTCGGCGACGGCGAGGACTTCGATCTGCGCCGCGAGCTGCTCGCGCGCCTCGCCGTCGACGAACCCGCCCTCGCCGGCGGCGCCGTGCTCGACTACGAACTCGCGCTGTTCGACCTGCAGCCGGCGGCGCTCGTCGGCTGGCGTCGCGAGTTCATCGCGGCGGCCCGCATCGACAACCTGCTCAGCTGCTACACCGCGCTGGCCGCGCTGTGCCACGGCGAAGGGTCCGGCAACCGCCTGGTGGTGCTGAACGACCACGAGGAAGTGGGCAGCGGCTCGGCGGCCGGCGCGCGCGGCACCTTCCTGCGCTCCGTGCTCGAGCGCCTGTCCGGCGGCGGCGAGGATCACGCGCGGGCGATGGCCCGCTCGCTGCTGGTGTCGACCGACAACGCGCACGGCGTGCATCCGAACTACGCGGACAAGCACGACGCGAACCACGGACCGCAGCTGAACGCGGGTCCGGTGCTCAAGATCAACCACAACCAGTCCTACGCGTCGAACAGCGAGACGGCCGCGGTGTTCCGCGAAGCCTGCGCGCGCGCGCACGTGCCGCTGCAGAGCTTCGTCGCGCGCGGCGACATGGGCTGCGGCAGCACCATCGGGCCGATCACCGCGGCGGTGCTCGGCGTGCGCACGGTGGACGTCGGCGTGCCGACCTTCGCGATGCACTCGATCCGCGAACTCGCGGGCCGTGACGACGCGTGGTCGCTGATGCAGGCGCTCGGCGTCTGCTTCGACCTCAGCCTGCCGGACTGACGGGCGGCGGCGGCAGATAGTCGACGAGACGCGCGAAGAGTTCGTCGGGCACGATGGGCTTGGTGGCGTGCGCGTTCATGCCCGCCGCGAGACAGGCGTCGAGATCGGCGCGGTCGACGCTCGCGGTCAGGCCGATGACAGGCAGCGTGGCCGTGCCCGGCATCGCACGCAGCCGGCGCGTCGCCTCGAGCCCGTCCATTTCCGGCATCATCACGTCCATCAGGACGAGGTCGAAGCGGCCGGCGGCCGCCCGCTCCAGCCCGATGCGGCCGTTGTCGGCGACCTCCACCACCGCGCCACGACGTTCGAGCATCTCGCGGGTGATCAGCTGGTTGACCGGGTTGTCCTCGACGACGAGGATGCGCCGGCCATCGAGGCGCAGCGCGCGCCGTTCGGCGACGGGCGCTGGCGCCGGCGCCGGCGCGATGGGCAGCGGGAGCTCGACGGTGAAGATGCTGCCGGCGCCCGGCTCGCTGCTGACGCGGATTTCGCCGTGCATCAGCTCGACGAGGCGTCGCGTGATCGACAGGCCGAGGCCCGTGCCGCCGAAGCGGCGCGTGACCGTCGCATCCGCCTGCGCGTAAGCGCCGAAGATCCGCTGCTGCTGCGCCGGAGTCATGCCGATGCCGGAGTCGGAAACCACCAGGCGCAGCGTGACCCGTGCCTCGTCGCGGCGTGTGGCCGCGACGTCGACGACGACGCCACCGGCCTCGGTGAACTTGATGGCATTGCCGAGCAGGTTGACCAGGATCTGCATGATGCGCACGGCGTCGCCGACGAGGCCCTCGGGCACGTCCGGCGCGACCCGCACGTCGAGGCGCAGCCGCTTCGCCCGCGCCTCCATCGCCAGCGTGCCGACGACCTGTTCGACGAGCGCGCGCGGCGCGAACGGCGTGTGCGTGAGTTCCATGCGCCCGGCCTCGATCTTCGAGAAATCAAGCACGTCGTTGAGCAGCTGGTAGAGGTGCTGACCGGCCTGCCTGATCTTCTCCAGGTAGTCGTGCTGCGGCCCGCCATCGGCCTCGAGCGCGAGGTGGGTGAGACCGAGGATCGCGTTCATCGGCGTGCGGATTTCGTGGCTCATGTTCGCGAGGAACTCGCTCTTTGCGCGGTTCGCGCGCTCGGCCTCGGCCTGTGCCGCGAGCGCGGCCTCGCGCGAGGCGAGCAGGGCCTGCGACAGGGTCTCCTTTTCCAGCCGCAGGCGCAGGCTTTCGACGAGCACCTGCCGCAGCCGCGATGCGCCCACGAGCATCATCACCAGGTAGAGCAGGCTCGCCACCCCGACGACGCCATAGGTCAGGTCCGCCTCGGCGAAACACATCAGCGCGAACGGTGCGACGATGGCCGCGGCGAAAAGCTCGTAGGCGCCACGCACGGGCGCCATCAACGGCACGCCCCCGGAAACCAGCACCATCGGCCCGAGATAGATCGCAAGCTCACGCGCGCTGGCGACATGCTCGTAGAATTGCGTGAGGCCGATACCCCACACGAGGCCCGCGATCAGGACGCTGGCCTGCACGGCGCGAAGCGCGGAGGCCAGGTCGCCGAGGGTGCCGTCCGCATCCGCGCGCCGGAAGCGCAGGGTCATCCCGTAGCGGACAATCGCGACGACGCCCGCGACGAGCCACCACCAGGGGACGACGGCGCGTCCAGGCCCTTCCCCGGCGAGCACGCCGACTATAAGCGCAGCGACGACGCCCGCGACCTGGCCGGTCGGGACGCCACCGTGATAGACGCGCAGCAGCTCCAGCTGCACCCGTCGTTCAAGTTGTTCGTGCTGTTTCATCAGCGTAGTGGACTCATAGCATCAAGGGTGAATCGGGCAGTTCATCGGCATCGGCCGGATGCGGCGGAAAATGGCGGGCGGCGAGTTCGCCCACGCGCGCCACCAGCGCGAGCGAGCCGGCCGTGAATTCACCGCGGCCGAACGCGGCTTCGGCGGCGGCGCAGAGTTCCCGCCATTCAGCGCCGTCGACCCGCCCCGTGTAGCCACGGTCGGCGACGATTTCGATGGCGCGATCGGCGAACAGGACGTACACGAGCACGCCGTTGTTGCGCACCGTGTCCCACACCGCGAGCGACGCGAACAGTTCCGCCGCGCGCGCGCGCGGCGTCAGCCCGGCCTGCAGCGCGGTCAGGCCCAGCGCCGGTTCGAGCACGAAGCGGATTTCAGCCGAGTGGCTGCGCTCCGACGCGGCGATCGCCGCTTCGATGGCCGCCAGCGTGGCGCCGGGAAACGCGCGCTCGACGCGGGCGCGGGTGCTCACGAGATGGCGCCAGCAGCGTTTGAGGCCCATCACCAGTGCCCCGACGCCCCGCCGCCACCGAAGCCGCCGCCACCGCCGGAGAATCCCCCGCCGAAGCCGCCGCCACCGGAAGTCCAGCCGCCCGGCCAGTGCCCGCCGTAGCGCCGGTGGCTGGCCCAGTGCGTCGGCCCGCCGCCGCCATTGAGTCCGGCAAACAGACCCGCGACCAGCAGCGAGAGTCCCGCCGCGGAAAAGACCTGGGTCAGCAGCAGGGTGGTGCCACCCGCGGCAAGACCGGCGGCGCCGATGCGCACGGGCCGCGCCCGCAGGCCACGGAACATCAGCCCGAAGAACACGGCGAAGAACATCGCGAGCGTGAACGGGTTTTCCTGCTGCCGTCGCGCCGGCGCCGGCAGCGCCTCGCCGGCGACGACCGCCAGCATGCGCGCCACGCCCTGCACGATCCCGCCGGCGTAATCACCCGCACGGAAGGCCGGCACGATAGTCTCGGCGATGATGCGCTTGCTCGTCGCGTCGGTCAGCACACCTTCCAGCCCGTAGCCGACTTCAATGCGCAGCGCGCGATCCTCGACGGCGGCGACCAGCAACGCGCCGTCGTCGATCCGGCCGCGGCCCAGCTTCCAGGCCTCGGCGACGCGCAGCGCGTAGGATTCGATGGGCTCGCCCGCGGTCGTGGCGACGACGAGCACCGCGATCTGCGCGCCACGTTCGGCCTCGAAGGCGGCGAGCTTCGCCTCGAGCGACGCGCGCGTCGCGGCATCCAGCACGCCGACGGTGTCGGTGACGCGGGCGGTCAGCGCCGGCACCGGCGACTCGGCGCGCGCCCCGCCGATGCAGAGCGCGAGCAGCACCAGCAGGCGCAGCCCGGCAGCGACGGGGCCCGTTGCGCGCACGCGCATCGGGGACTCAGCGCGAGCCGCTGTCGAACCGGACCTCGGGCGGCTTCGCGAGCGCAGCCTCGTTCTCCACGCTGAAGCCAGGCTTCGTCGCGTAGCCGAACACCATCGCCGTCAGGTTGGACGGGAAGCGTCGCACGGTGGTGTTGTATTCCTGCACGGCCTCGATGTAGCGCTTGCGCGCGACGGCGATGCGGTTCTCCGTGCCCTCGAGCTGGGCCTGCAGATCGCGGAAGTTCGCATCGGACTTGAGATCCGGGTAGCGCTCGGCGACGACGAGCAGGCGCGACAGCGCGCTCGACAGCTCGCCCTGCGCGGCCTGGAATTTCTGGAAGGCGGCCGGGTCGTCGACGAGCTGCGGCGTGGCCTGGACGCTGCCGACCTTCGCGCGCGCCTCCGTGACGCCGAGCAGCACCTCCCGCTCCTGGCGCGCGAAGGCTTCCACCGTCTTCACGAGGTTCGGGATCAGGTCGGCGCGACGCTGATACTGGTTCAGCACCTCCGCCCACTGCGCCTTGATGGCTTCATCGGTGCTCTGCAGCGTGTTGTATCCGCAGCCGCCCAGCGACAGCGTCAACACGAGAAGCAGGGCAGACCAAGGCTTGACGAGCGACATCGCATCCTCCTTGCAGCGGGCAGCGGCAGCGAGTGCCGGCCCCACGGCTTGTCTTTCCTTCAAGATGAGGGCGGCCGCGCAAAGTGCAAGCCGCCCCCGGCGCGGTCGCCCGCCGCAGGGGCGCTCAGAACACCGCTTCGATGAGATGCGGACCCGGCGTCGCCAGCGCGCGCGCAAGCGCGGCATCCAGGCTTTCGGCGGTGTCGACGCGCACGCCGTCCACGCCCATGCCGCGGGCGAGCGCCACCCAGTCGAGGGCGGGGTTGCCGATGTTCAGCATCGAGCGCGCGCGCTCACCCGGCGTGCCGGCGCCGACCCGTTCGAGCTCGAAGTTCAGGATCGCGTAATTCCGGTTCGCGTAGATGATGCTGATCACGTCGAGACTCTCCCGCGCCATCGTCCACAGCGCCTGCGCCGTGTACATCGCGCTGCCGTCGCCCTCGAGGCAGATCACCTTGCGCCCCGGCGCGCCGAGCGCCGCGCCGACCGCGAGCGGCAGGCCGTTGCCGATGGAACCGCCGCAGAGCTGGATCCAGTCGTGCGGCGGGCAACCGATCGTTGCCTGCTGCGCCGGCAGCGAACCGGTGATCGCCTCGTCGATGACGATGGCGTGCTCCGGCATGCGCCGCGCGACGACCTGCGCGATCCGGCGGGTGTCGAGGGGGCCGGACTCGACGCCCGGCAGGACCGGCGCCTGTCGCTGCGGCTCGCTGCGGCCGGCGTCCAGCTCGGCCGTGAGCTCGGCCAGCGCGGTGGCGACGTCGTCGGTCGGGCGCGCGAGCGGCAGCACGCGGCAGCCGGGCGGGATCAGTTCGCTCGGCCGGTTCGGATACGCGAAGAACGCGCACGGCGAGCGCGCGCCGACCAGCACCATCAAATCGACGCCGTCGAGCAGTTCCAGCGCCAGTTCGCCGCGGTAGGGCACGAACACCAGCGGCAGGCGACCCGCGCCGCGCTGCACGCGGCGGTTGAAGGTCTCGGCGTGCAGGCGCAGGCCGCAGCGGGCGGCGATGCGGCCCGCATTGAAAAGCGACTCGCCGACCAGCGCCTCGCCCCCGAGTAGCAGCATCGGGTTCTTCGCGGCGCGAATCGCGCGCGCGGCGTCCTCCACCATCGACGCCGGCACGCGCGGCAGCGGCGCGAGGCTGCGCGCGGCGACCGGCGCGAAGTCCGCCGGCAGGTCGGTCCAGGCCGAATCGGCCGGCGCGACGAGGGTGGCGACGCGCCCGGGCACGCGGCCGGCTTCGACGACAGCCTGCGCGCCGAGCTCGGCGAGCGCCGCGGGCGTGCGCGCGGACTCGAGCCAGTGCGACACGGGGCGCGCCATGCCTTCGAGATCGGCGTTCAGCGGGGTATCGAAGCGGCGGTGGTAGGTCGCGTGATCGCCGACGACGTTGATGACCGGCGAGAAAGCCTTCTGCGCGTTGTGCAGGTTCGCGATGCCGTTCGCGAGCCCGGGCCCGAGGTGCAGCAGCGTGCACGCCGGCTTGCCCGACATGCGCGCGTAACCGTCGGCCGCGCCGGTCACCACGCCTTCGAACAGCGCGAGCACGGGTCGCATGCCCGGCACCTTGTCGATCGCGGATACCAGCTGCATTTCGGAAGTGCCCGGGTTCGCGAGACACAGTTCGATGCCGCTGCGCACGAGGGTGTCGATCAGCGCTTCAGCGCCATTCATGCGGGTGCTCCTTTGCTGGATGGGTGGGTGCCGACGGCCTAGTGTAGCCGAGGGTGGCCGCGCTCAGGCCACAGTGGCGAGCGCGGGATGAACGTGCGCGACCTGCTCCAATGGCAGGCCCGCGCCGGGCGGCGCGAACACCGCATAGGACGCGAGCACCGAAGGCGCGAGCGCGCCGCCGACGCGCGGCAGTTCGCCGAGCTTCAGGCCCTGCCGCACCAGCCACGCGAAGCACGTGTGGCGCAGCGTCTCGGCGGAAATCTCGTCGGGACGCGACAGGCCCGCGTCGTGGGCGACATAGGTCAGCGTGCCCTGCAGATCGGCCACCGAGAACGGCGCATCGGCGGCGCCGAACAGCGCGCCGTCCGCCGCCCGGCCCGCGACGCCGCGCGCGGCGAGTGCCGCGACGTTGGGCGGCAGCGCGAGCACGCGCGGCGGGCGCCCCACGCGCACTTCGCCGGCGGGTGAAAGATCGTCGACGCGCAGCGCGACCAGTTCCTCGCCGGTGACCCCGAGCAGCACGAGCGCGATCGCAAGGCGCGCGGTGTCGTCGGCGGCGGCGAGCAGCGCGCTGACTTCGGCCGGTGACAGCTCGCGCGCCGACGGCGCGGCGAGCAGGGCCTGCGGCGGCGACGCGGCCAGGGCCGGCAGCGCCGCGCCGGGCGGCAAGGTCGGCATCCCGGGCGGCGGAAACAGCTGCGTGTTCATCGAGTAGATCCGCGGCTGCAGGTCGGCGGGCGGCAGCGGTGCGGCCGGCGCGCGGGTCAGGAATTCGTGGAACAAGGTCGCCAGCCACGCGAACACGAACGACGCGGCGAGCGCGAGCCCGGCGTCGCGCAGGTAGGCCGGGCGCACCGGGCGGGCGGACGTCGCCGGCGCGGCGAGCACGGTCACGGTGGCCGCGAGTTCGCCCGCCGCGACCGCCGAACGGACCAGGCGTTCACGCAGCGGCACGGCCTGCGCCTCGAGCTCCGCCAGCTCGGCGCGCAGCGCCGCCAGTTCCTCGAAGCTGCGGTTGAAGGACGTCAGCCGGGTGCGCAAGGCGGCCTGCTGCTGCACGAGCGCGGCCTTGGCTTCCCGCGCCGCGGACAGCGCGGTCTCCGCCTGGCTCAGCACCTCGACGTCGGCCTGGGCCTTCATGGCCTCGAGGTCGGCCTCGGCCTGCGTGAGATCCTTGCGCGCGGCGGTGATCTCGGGCGCGATGGCCGCGAATTTTTCCGTATACCTGTCACCCTGGGCGCGCACCTGGTCGCGCAGGGAGGCGACACGTTCCTCCAGCCTTTCAATCGCCGCGCGGTCCTTGTCCTGGGTGACGGGCTGACCCGCCGCGAGCGCGCGCTGCACGGCGGCGAGGCGCGCCGCCGCGCGCATCTCCTCGTCCTCCGCCACGTTGATCGACTCGTTGAGGCCCTTCAGCTTCGCGGCGTCGCGATTGTCCTCGCGCGCCTCGGAGACGATGCCGTGGGTCTCGCGGAAGTCGTCGATGCGGGCACGCTGCTCGGCGATGCGCGCGTCGAGGGCCGCCAGCTGCTCGCGCAGTGACGCATCGTCCGCCGCGCGCACCTGCGTCGTGTTCTCGGCGCGCGTCGCCTGGTAGCGCTCGAGCCAGCGTTCGAGCAGGCGTTGCTGGAGTTCGGGGTCCGGCCCTTCGAGCGCGACGTCGACGAGACTAGTGGCGGTGTCGAATTCGACCGCGACCATCGCCTGCAGGGTCGCAAGCGGGCTGGCGCCGGCGTCGATCTGCGCGAGCCCGGCGGCGAACTCGTCGGCGACCTGCTGCAGCAGCGGCGCGGCGAGCAGGCGCTGCTGCTCGGTGGCGAGCAGCTGGGCGGGGCTGGTCGTCGGCGCGACCAGCGCCAGCGCGGCGTCCGGGCCCAGCGTGGCGAGCGGACGGCCCGGATTCGCCGGTGCCTCGACGAGCAATGTTGCCGCACTGCGATAGACGGCCGGGCGCAGGAAGGTGAAGGCCAGCCCCAGCGCGAGCGCGAGGGCGAAGACTCCGGCGAACACGGGCCAGCGGCGGCGCGGCGCGGGCGCGCCGAGCGGCCGGCCGTCGGCGTCGAACAGGTGGGGCGGGACGCTGTGGGCACTCATGGACGACAGACTAACCGGGCCCGATGACGGCCAGCCAGCCTTTGCGCTAAGTTAGCGGGCGTTTCGCGATCCGCTCGGCGAAACGGCGCGCACGCGCACCTGCCAGTCCAGGCCACAACAACGATAGGGGTTGCCAGCGCCGCATGCCCGGCGCCGCACCCAGGGGAGCTCATCATGCAAGCCAGTTCCAAGGGGCGCCGCCCCGTCCCGTCAATCGGCCACGCCGCCCTCTCGCTGCCGCTGCTCGCGGCGTTCGCGGGCGCCGCGCAGGCCGGCAGCATCACCGGCACCGTGACCGCCGACGGCGCCGCGGTCGACGGCGCGATCGTGAGCCTGATGAGCCCCAAGGGCGTCATGGAAGCCGTCTACACCGACGCCGGCGGTCATTACGCGATGACGACGAAGCTCGACGGCAAGCTCGAGCTGCGCGTGCGCAAGCGTTACCACAAGGACGAGCTGCGCGCGCTCGAGCTCGGCGCCAGCGACTCGCTGGCGCAGGACGTCGCGCTGACCCCGCTGACCGATCCGAAGGCGCTGTCGGACGACCATCCGGCGCTGTCCCATTTCTCGCTGATCGCCTTCGACAAGGACGAGCGGGCGCCCTACTCGCGCGCCAACTTCGCGCGCGACTGCCTCACCTGCCACCAGCTCGGCAACGAATTCACGCGCTGGCCGCGCCCGGCCGAAGGCTGGGTGCCGTCGGTGCAGCGCATGCACGGCTACCTCGCGAACGCGGACATGGAATCGATCAAGCATCGCTCGGCGATGCTCGCGCAGGCCTTCGACGGCAAGCTCGCGACCTCGAAGCCGGTCGTGCCGACCGATCCGCTCATCCACCAGGCGAAGGTCCACGTGTGGAAGCTGCCCGGCAGCGTCGTGCCGCACGATGCCGAGTATTCGCCCCGCTACGACAAGGTCTACATGTCGGACATGTTCGCCGGCGAAGTGCTGGAGACCAATCTCGAGACCGGCGAGACCGTGCACCTCAAGCTGCCCGACGAGGGCGCCGGCCCCGGCGGCGAGTTCACGAAGCGCGGGCTGCCCGCGCCCTACGGCCTGAGCATCGCGCGCGCGCCGCACAGCCTCGTCGAGGGCCCGGACGGCAACATCTACATGACGGACTCGATCGGCTCCGCGGTCACGGTCTTCGACCCGCGCACGCGTTCGTTCAAGAGCCACGCGGTGGGCGGCAACTCGCTGTACCCGCACACCGTGCGCGCGGACAAGGAAGGCATCGTCTGGTTCAGCATCGCGTTCTCGAACCAGGTCGGCCGCTTCGATCCGAAGACCGGCGAGTCGAAGGTGATCAACCTGCCCGACACGCCGTCGCTCAGCACGCCGGGCACGACCGTCCCCTATGGCATCGACGTCAACCCGAACGATGGCGGCGTGTGGTACTCGAAGCTCGCGTCCGACAAGATCGGCCGCATCGACCCGAAGACCCTCGAGGTCAAGGAATACGATTCCCCGGTGCGCGCGCCGCGCCGCATGCGTTTCGACGCCGCGGGCACGCTGTGGGTCGCCGGCTTCTCGAGCGGCGCCATCGCCGCGATCGACACCGCGCAGTGGAAGGCCGAAATCCACAAGCTGCCGGAATACGCGCCGGGCGAAATCGCCGCGCCGTATGCGCTCGCCGTGAACCCGGTGACGCAGGAGGTCTGGGTCAACGACACTATGCTCGACGTGTCCTGGCGCTTCCTCCCGCAGGAGAAGCGCTTCGTCGCCTACCCGATGCCGACGAAGGGCACGTACACGCGCGACTTCAGCTTCACGAAGGAAGGCTGGGCCTGCACGTCCAACAATCCGATTCCCGCCGCGGCGCTCGAAGGCGGCGTGCCGGAGCTGATCTGCATCGACCCGGGTCCGTCGACCGCCAGCGCGCTCGCCACGGCCGATGCCGCCGCGCACTGAGGGACGGGCCCGGACCTGGCGTGCAGGGCCGGCTGCGCTCGCGGCCGGCTTGCTGCTGGGCGGCGCGGCCGGTGCGGAGGACACCTACACCCGCCTCGGCGCCGACGGCGCCGCGCTCGCGGCCGGTGCGGCGAACGGCACATGGACCTGCACGCGGGACGAGGGCACGGGCCTGACCTGGGAAGTGAAGACGGCGGACGGCGGCCTGCGCGATCGCCGCTGGACCTACACGCCCTACGACGGCAACCCGCTGACCAACGGCGGCTACGCTGGCTACCGCGACACCACGAGCGGCAAATGCGTGCGCGAACTGATGCGTGGGCGATCGTGCAATACCGAGGCTTACGTCGAAGCCGTGAACGCCGCAGGGCTCTGCGGCCACCGTGACTGGCGCCTGCCGACCTACACGGAACTCGCCGCAGTGGCCGCGCAGACGACCTCCGCAGCGCCGGGCGCGGGCTCGCACGCCCTGCCGAACACCGCGGAGGGTTGGTACTGGACGGCGGTTGCCAGGGTCGGCGTGACCGCGTTTTCGCGCGTCGTCCTCCTGCCCCCGCGCGGCCAGCCGCTGTTCTACGACGGCAGCTACCTCGTGATGCTGGTGCGAGGTCCCTCCACGCGGCCGCCCGCTGCCGGCAGCTGAGGGCTTCCACCTCCGGCGCAGCGCCAATCTGGCAGGGACCCTCACCCGGCCTCGCGGCCGACCTCTCCCGGAGCGGGAGAGGCGAAGGTCCGCGCCGGTGCCGGCACCGGAGAGGCTGCTGGCAAAGGCCGTCACTGATTCGCCTCTCCCGGAGCGGGAGAGGCAAAGATCCGCGCCGGTGCCGGCACCGGAGAGGCTGCTGGCAAAGGCCGTCACTGATTCGCCTTTCCCGGAGCGGGAGAGGCGAAGATCCGCGCCGGTGCCGGCACCGGAGAGGCAGCTGGCAAAGGCCGTCACTGATTCGCCTTTCCCGGAGCGGGAGAGGCGAAGGTCCGCGCCGGTGCCGGCACCGGAGAGGCTGCTGGCAAAGGCCGTCACTGATTCGCCTCTCCCGTCCCGGGAGAGGCCGACGGCGAAGCCGGCGGGTGAGGGTCGCTGCCGCTGGCGCAGCGCCAATCTGCAAGGACCTTCGCCCGGAGCGGAATCAAGTGACGCTCAAGGCCGGATGAACGGGTAGTCCTGGTCAGGGTCGAGGTTGTCGATCATGTAGCGCAGCTCGGCGGCGATGTCGTCGAGGCTGCGATGCTGGCGCCACAGTTCGACGACCTCGTCGAGCAGCATGCGGCCGACGACGTCCGCCGGAATGCCGGCTTCCCTCGCCTCCGCCAGCAGCGCACCGACGTGGCGGCGGATGACTGCACGGTCGCTCATGTTCAATTCCTTCGATGTGATCGATGGCGCCATGGTAGGCGCGATGCGCGGCGGCTTCCTTGACCTGGATCGCGCCGACGGAGTTCGCCTGGCCTGCCGCGTGCCCGCGGACCCTGCCTCAGTGCGCGCGTCGCGCCCGCCGCGCGGCGCTGGCGCCCGGCGCCTGGCGCGCGATCGATCCCGGCCCCTCGTCGACGCGCACCGCGTTGAAGCAGCGGGTTTCGAACAGCCACTTGCCACGCACCTTGCGGTATTCGTCGGCGTAGTGGCCGACGCCCATCAGTTCCATGTTGTGGCGCGCGCTGCGCAGGTCGACGTAGCAGCGGCCGCTCGCCCGGCCCTTCGGCTTCAGCTCGACGACGACGTTGTGAATCAGCGGGCGCTGCTGGTGCCGGAGTCCCAGGCGATAGAAATCGCTCAGCGCGGCGCGGCCCTGCACGCGCGTCTCGCCCTCGACGGTCTTGATCACGAAGGCGCCGTCCTCGGTGAACAGTTGCACCAGCGCTTCGATGTCGGCGCGCCATACGCAATCGCAGTAGCGCGCCGGCAGGTCGCGAAGCGCCTCCCGGTCGAGCATTTCGGCGACGAGTTCGTCGGTTGTCTTTTTCACGATGG
>Ga0255182_1000500_pt1 | contig 25767 bp, 22 predicted proteins | sample Atl_UVDOM_RepA_8_FD_188420 | JGI IMG/M metagenome (GOLD analysis project Ga0255182, IMG submission 188420) | Freshwater microbial communities from Altamaha River, Georgia, United States - Atl_UVDOM_RepA_8d | ecosystem: Environmental > Aquatic > Freshwater > River | place: USA: Georgia...
GATTTCATAGACGTAGCGACCGTCGTCATGTTCGAGCTCCGTCTCGAGCACGCGTCCGGGCCAGCGGGCGGTCAACGGAGACACGATGTCAGCCAAGGGCAGGATGACACCGTCGTGCCGCAGACGACGCGCGGCCTCGTGCCCGATGTCGCCCGCCGGCGCCGGCGCGGCGCAGGCGGCGACGAGCACACACGCGAACGCCCGTGCTCCGTGCATGCGCTCAGTGCCGCCGGCAACCGGCGCGACGCTCAGTCGTCGCGCTCTTCACCGAGCACTTCTCCGGTCTTGCCATCGACTTCGAGGTTCCATTCCTGCCCCTGGGCATCTCGGACCTCGACCTCGTACACCAGGCGGCCGAAGTCACGGTCAAGCTCCATCTCGGTAATTTCGCCGGGACGGGCCTTGCCCACGATTTCGCTGACCTGGGCCTCCGGCAGCGCTTCGCCGCTGGCGCGCAGGCGCTGTGCTTCGCTGTAGCCGACGTCGGCCATCGCGGTGCCGCCAACGCCCGCCAGCAGCACGGCGATACCCGCGCGAGTCATGACGCTGGAAAACTTCGATTTCATTCTTGGCTCCTTGGCTTGTGTTGACTGCGGAGAGCGGCGCCAGACGCCGGCTCGCCTTGGGAATGCAGTCTAGGGAGCCAGCCTGAAATCAGGCTGAAAGGACCCGGCAGAACCGCCCGCACAGACGGTGCCGCCCGCTCCCTTACAGGTGCTCGACGAACCAGTCGCGCGCGGCGGCGCTCGTCTCGGCGAACTTCTCGATGTAGGCCGCGTAGTGATCGGCCTTGATCACGACGAGCTTCTTCGGCCCCTGCACCTTGTCGTAGCAGGCGAGCGCGATGTCGGTCGGCGTCGTCGTATCGTAGTCCGAGACAATCATCATCAGCGGCGTCGGGCTGATGTATTCCATGAAGCCCATCACGTCGTATTCCATCATGTACTCGATCGAACGCAGCGTGACCCGGTTCTCCCAGGTGCAGTTCGGATCGCTGTTCACGAAGTGATGGATGAAGTTGTAGGTCGCGGTGCCCGGGAACACGTGCGGTTCGTTCGGGTCGAGCGAGCACATCTTCATGTAGGCAGAAGGCTCGCCCTTCAGGCGGCGCAGGCGATCGTCGTCGAGCATCTTGCGGAAGCCCTCGACCGCCGTGATCGGCAGGAACTGCTGCAGGTTGTGATGGCCACGCATGAACGGCACCTGGCTCACCACCGCCTTCACGCGGCGGTCGATCGCGGCGACCGCGCAGACGGTGCCGCCGGTATAGCTCGTGCCCCAGATGCCGATGCGCGCCGGGTCGACCTCCGGCTGGATCTGCGCGTAGCTGATTGCGGTGCGGTAGTCGCGGCGCTGCCAGGTCGGGTCGATTTCCGAGCGCGGCTCGCCGCCCGAGCTGCCGAGGTTGCGGTTGTCGTAGACCAGCACGGCAAGGCCGGCGGCAGCGAACACCTCGGCGAACTTGTCGAGGGTCATTTCCTTGGTGCCCGAAAACCCGTGCGCCATCACCACGCAGGGGAACGGCCCCTTGCCCTGGTCCGGTGTGTAGAACCAGCCGCGCAGCGTCACGCCGTCGGCGTTGAATTCGATATCGCGTCGCATGTATCTCCCCTCTGTCGTGTTGTTGGTCTTGCGCCAGCCCGGTACGCGCCGGGCGATGTGAATCAGTTCGTGGCAACCAGGGCCGCCGCCATCTCGCGCAGCTTCGCCCGCTGGATCTTCGTGCCGTTCGCGCTCTGCGTGGTCGGGAACTCGGCGACCTCGACGAAACGGCGAGGGATCTTGTAGCCGGCGAGCCGCGCCCTGCACCAGGCACTCAACGCAGCCTCGTCCAGCGCCTGCCCAGCCACCGGCACGACGAAGGCGATCGCGACCGGTTCGCGGGCAAGCGTTGCCCCGACCACCTGCGCACCCTGCACCGCCGGGTGCTCCTCCAGCACCGCCTCGATCTCCTGCGGGCTCGTCAGGAAGCCACCAAGGCGCAGCACGTCGCCGATGCGCGTCACGTAGCAGAAGCGCCGCGGCCCGTCGAGGTAGCCGAGGTCGCCGGTGCGGAACCAGCCACCCTCGCGGAATGCCTCGCGCGTTGCCTCCGGATTGCCGTAGTACTCGAGCAGGAGGCTCGGGCCCTTCAGCTCGATTTCACCGTGCTCGCCCGGTGGCAGTTCGCGGCCGGTGTCCGGATCGCAGATGCGCACGGCTGCGGCCGGCGAAATCAGTTCGCCGCCCCCCTTGGCGCGCTCGGCGGGCGGCAGGTTCCGTGGCTGCAGCGCGTAGAGGGCGTGCACCTCGCTCATGCCGTACAGGCCACAGGCGATCACGCCGCGGGATTCGGCGCGCGTGACGAGGTCGTCCAGCGCGGGATTGAACTTCGCGTAGCCGAAGAAGCGCAGGTGCGGGAACGGCTGCTGCTCGTCGCAGGCGTCGAGCAGGCGGTCGAGCATGTCGTCGCCACCATTCGCGTGGGTGATGGCTTCCTCGCGCATCACCCGCGCGGCCTCCGCCGCATCGAACAGGGGCAGCATGCGCATCGGTGCGCCGGCCGCCAGCGCCGCCAGCGCCTGCGTGAAGCCGAACACGCCGCACAGTGGCAGGGCCTGCAGCACGCGCGCGTCCGGTATCTCGAGTTCGAAGCCCCGCGCGACGTCGCGCGCGTGCTGCACGACACCGGCCTGTGCATGACAGACGAATTTAGGCGCCCTGGTCGTGCCGGAGGTGGTGAAAATCACGCAGCGCGAGGTCGCGGGCGCGGCCGCCGCATCGTCCTCGCGGTCGGCGAGCAGTTCCCCGTACGGCGTGATGGCCTTGCCGGGAAAGCTGAAGGCGGGCTCGTCGCCGTGTTCGGTATAGACGATGACATGCGCCAGCGCCGACAGCGCCGAGGGTTCGACCGCGGCGAGGATGCCGCGGAAATCGATCGCCTTGAAGCCCGGCCACAGCACCAGCACGCTGCACCCGGCACGGCCCAGGATGTCCTGCACCTCATGCGATCGGAAACGCGTATTGACCGACACCGCAATCGCACCGAGGCGGGCACAGGCGAAGAAGCACGCAAGCCAGGCCGGCATGTTCGGCAACCACAGGGCCACCCGATCGCCCGGCTTGACACCGAGCCGGCGCAGGCCCGTTGCGACGCGACGACTCGCGGCGGCGAGTTCGCCGACCGTCAGCCGCGCCGCGCCGTAGTCGATCGCCGTGCGCTGCTGCGGCAGTGCGTCGATGAAGTCGGTCAGGCTGTCGGCCATCGCTGCGCGCTCTCATGCAAGGTCCGCCGACTGTAGCAGTCATCCGCGGACCACCGAAAGACGCCGACGTCCGTGACGAGTGCGCTGACGACCCGGTAGAGTGCCCCTGCCATGGATGATGCCAACCTCACCACCTTCGCCAGGCTGCTGCCGAGCTTCGCCGCGGCGCTGGGCGCGGGGCTGCTGATCGGCATCGAGCGCGAGCGGCGCAAGGGGCGTGGCGCCGACCGCCAGTTCGCCGGCGTGCGCACCTTCACGATGGCATCGGTGATGGGCGCCGTCGCGCAAAGCCTGGCACAGCCGTGGCTGGTGCTGCTCGGCGGCCTGCTGGTCCTCGTGCTGAGCGCGATCGGCTATGCGCGCGATCGCTCGGACGACCCCGGCATCACCACCGAACTCGCGCTGTTCGTCACCTACCTGCTCGGCGTACTGGCCATCGGTGAGCCGCGTTTCGCGGCGGCGGCGGCGGTGGTCGTTGCAACCCTGCTGTTCGCGCGCCAGGGCCTGCACCGTTTCTCGACGGAACTGCTGACCCCCAGCGAACTGCGCGACGCACTCCTGCTCGGCGGCGCGGCGCTCGTCGTGCTGCCGATGATTCCCTCGACGCCTCTCCCCTGGCTCGGCGGCCTCGACCCGCGTCGCTTGTGGGCGCTGGCAGTCCTGTTCATGGCCATCCAGGGCCTGGGGCATGTCGCGTTGCGGAGCTTCGGTCCCCGCCTGGGCCTGGCCTTCAGCGGATTGATGTCCGGCTTCGTGTCGAGCACTGCGACCACCGGCGCGCTGGGCGCGCGCGCGCGTGAAACCCCGGTGCTGCTGCCGAGCTGCGTCGCCGGCGCCCTGTTTTCCACCTGCGCCACCGCGCTGCAGCTGATGCTGATCGTGGCCACCATCCACCCCGCGAGCTTTGTCATCCTGCGCGCCCCCCTGTTCGCGATGCTGGCGGCAGCACTGCTGTGCGCCTGGCTCGCCCTGATGCGCCAGCGCGAGCGGGCCGCCTCGGTGCCCACCGCGGGCCACGCATTCAACCTGGCGACTTCACTGGGCTTCGCGGCGCTGCTGGCTGGCGTGACCGCGGCGGTCGGGCTCATCGAGCGTCATTACGGCCTCGCCGGCGCGGGGGTCGGCATTGCGCTGGCCGGTTTTGCCGACGCACATGCCGCGACGACCTCGGCGCTATCGCTGGCCTACAGTGGGACCATCGCCCCGGCCGACGCCGGGCGCTGCGTGCTGCTGGCCGTCACGACGAACACCGTCAGCAAAATCCTGTTCGCGTTCGGGGCCGGCGGCGCCCGCTATGGCGTGCCGACCAGTGCGGGGCTCATCATCATCACCGGCGCGGCCTGGCTGGCGCTGCTGATCTAGGGATCCGGATCGGCGCGGCACCTACCGGGTGCAGGACCTGGCCTACCCCGCGACGCGCGAGCGTTAACGCGCGGGGAACCCCGCTCACGCCTATCGTGAGTCCATGCAACCCGGGGCCGCTGCTGCCGGGCACAGCGCCGGGGAGATTGCGCATGAACGCATCGCAGGAACTGAACCAGCTCAAGACGCGCCTGAAGTCGATGTGGATGGCCGGCGATTACGGCCACTTCGCACGCTACCTGGAACCGGGCGCACTGGAGTTCTTCCGGACCCTCGGCATCACGCCCGGCGAGCGCGTGCTCGACGTCGGCTGCGGCGCAGGTCAGCTGTCGCTGCCCGCGGCGCGCGCGGGGGCCGAGGTCACTGGCGTCGACATCGCATCCAACCTCATCGAACAGGCGCGGGCACGCGCGGTGGAGGCCGGGCAAGCGATACGCTTCGACGAGGGGGACGCCGAAGACCTGCCTTACGCCGATGACAGCTTCGACCTCGTCTTCAGCCTGATCGGCGCGATGTTCGCGCCGCGACCAGAGCGGGTGACGGCGGAGCTGCTGCGCGTATGCAGGCCCGGCGGACGCATCGTGATGGGCAACTGGACGCCCGGTGGCTTCATCGGCCAGATGTTCCGCATCAATGCCCGCCACGTGCCGCCGCCGCCCGGCATGACGCCACCGGTATCCTGGGGCGACGAAGACAGGGTGCGCGAGCGCTTCGGTGAGCGGGTCACCGGGCTCAGGCTCGCACGGCGCCTATACCCGGTCGATTACCCGTTCCCGCCCGCGCTGGTGGTTGAATTCTTCCGCGAATACTACGGGCCGACCAACCGCGCGTTCGCCGCGCTCGACGTGGACGGACAGGCGGCCCTGAGGGCCGAGCTCGAAGCGCACTGGACGGCCCACAACGAAGCGGGCGCGGGCCGCACCGCGGTCGCGGCCGAGTATCTCGAGGTAGTGGCGCGGCGCGCCTGAACCCACGACCCGGGACGCAGGGCGCGCCCCGCCCCGGCAGCTCAGGGCACGGTTGAGCCCGGCGTGATGGCGGCCCCGGCGCGCAGCGTATCGGCCAGCGCCTGCCACTCGTCCGGCACGAAATTCGACACCAGGTAGACCACTGGACGGCCCTCGACGCGCATGTAGCGCAGCGCGCCATCGGGCGTGGTGCCGCCGAAAGCGAGCCGGAGCGGCGGTTGGCCGGCCGCGGCCACCTCGACCGCGTGCGTCGGGTGATCGAGCCCGTAGTCGGCGGCCCGCGCGTCCAGGCCGGCCTCGCGCAGCACGCGCACCGGGCGCGCCGTGTGCAGGATCTTCAGGGCCAGCGCAAGCTGCTGGGCGGCCGCGGGCGGCAGCACGGCGTCCATGACCACCCAGTCACGGCCACGGCGGGTGAGCTCCCATGCCTGTTCCGCGGCCACCAGCCGCACGCTGCCGATCTCGTCCGGCTGCTGCGCCAGCACGCCGGCGGCCTCGAAGGCGACGAACTGCGCCTGGCGCGGGCGCGCGCCGGTGATGACCATGAGCACGAGATAGGCCAGCGCGCCCAGCACGCACAGTCGCACCAGCAGTCGACGGCAGGTCGGCGTCACCGGCGTCGCCACCAGACCAGCACGCCGAGCCCGACGGCAAGCCCGGGCAGCAGCAGCACGAGCAGCAGGTACAGGGCACCGAGTTGCGCCTCGGTGATCATCACCAGCGGCGTTGCCGGCACGTGCGGCGCCGTCGCGACCAGCGCTTCCTCGCGCACCAGCCAGCGCGCCATGGCGAGCGCGAGGTCGCTGTTCGCCATGTAGGGATAGTGCGGATTGGCGAGGAAATCCGCGTCACCCGCCACGAGCGCGCGGAACGCCGTCGGCGAGCCGTCGAGCCGCCCCTCGCTCGCGACCGCGAGCAACTGGCTGGCAGGCGGTGCGGCGCGCGCCCCGGTGGAAGACGAATGCAGGACCGACGCCCCGCTGCTGCGCACCAGCGGCGTCACCGTCGCAGTGGTGGATGCGGAGATCGACAGCGGGCGCACCCCCGGGAAGAACGTGTAGGCGACACGCTCGGTGACCGGGTGCGGGTCGTAGCCGGTCACCGCCACCGTCTGCGCGTCGGTGCCGTAATGGCTGACGTCGTCGACGACGACCGCATCGAGGAGTTCCACCCCCAGTGCCGAGAGCAACGCGGCAAGCCCCGGATCGGGCGTGAAGCCGACGTCCAGCATCAGCAGCGTGGAACCGCCGCCGACGAGATAACGCCGCAGGGCTTCGCTCTCCGCCGGCGCCCAGGGCTCGCGCGGCCCGGCGGCGATCACCGCCGCGCAGTCGGCCGGCACGCCACCGCCCTGCGCGAGCGAGATGCGCCGGATGTCGTAACCGAGACCCTCCAGCGAGCGCCGCCAGCGCCCGATGCCGCGCGCGGTCGTTTCGATCACCATCGAGTTCGCGTCGTCGTGGGCATGCCCGCCGACGCTTTCGACCTCGTTCCTGAACTCCCGGTTGTCGATCGGCAGCTCGTGATGGCCTTCGACGAAGCACAGCGTGACCCGGCGCTCGCGCAGCGCGCGCTGGATGCCGATCGCGAATTCGCGCTCATCCGTGCTGTGCACGAGCACGCGCCGCCCCTGCGCCTCGATCAGCGCGGCGTTGTAGAGCTTGATGCCGGCGGTGCGGGCGAGGCTCGGTTGCTTGTCCGGGTCGACGCCACTGACCTCGAGCAGCGGATTCTCGTCGGCCATCAGCTCGAGCATGTCGAGGGCGCGGCGCGCGTTGGGGTCGGTCCCCTGGTAGTAGTAGGTCACGCGGACCGGATGCTCGAGCCGGCGCGCGACCTCCAGCGCCTGCTGCGCCGGCGTGTAGACCTGCTCGCGGGTCAGGTCCAGCTGCGCGTCGTGCAGGCTCAGCGCCGCGATGGCGAGCGCCGCGACGGCACAGCCGCCGGCCGCGACGAGCACCGACCGGGCACGACGGCGCAGCAGCGTGCCCGGCGTCGCGAGTGGGAGCCGCAGGCCCCAGGCGAAGACGATGCCCACCGCGAACAGCCAGCCCGCGGCCCACGCGAGTTCGTGCAGGTCGAGTGCGTGGTGATGCATGTCAGCGCCGGGCCAGCGCCCGCACGGCGAGGAACAGGCCGAGCAGGGTCACCGTGACGAAGAAGCCCGCATCGGACAGGTACAGCGCACCGGTCGCGAAGGGCGTGAAATGGGCGAGCAGCGAGCACTGGAGGACGATTTCGTCCCACGGCTGCGGCAGCACCGCCGCCAGCGAATCGAGCAGCCACAGCAACAGCGACAGGCCGATCGCGAGGGTCGCGGCCACGACCTGGTTCGCGGTCAACGCCGAAAGCGCGAGGCCGATCGCCGACAGCAGCGAGGCAAGCAGCAGCAGCCCGAGGTAGCCGCTGTAGATCGGCCCCCAGTCGGGCTTGCCGAACCATGCGAGCACGGCCGGGTAGACCAGGGTCGGCGCGAGCATCACCGCCACCAGGCTCATGCTGGCGACGAACTTGGCCAGCACGATGTCGTGCTCGCGCGCCGGCGTCGCGAGCAGCAGTTCGAGCGTACCGTGGCGTCGCTCCTCGGCGAGGAGGCGCATCGTGATCAAGGGCACGAAGAGCAGCAGCAGCACCGCCGCCTGGAACATGATGCGCACCAGCGCGGCGCTGCGCGTCATCGCGAGATTGGTGACGAAGGCGTAACCCATCACCAGCAGGAACACCGCGATCAGCACGTAGGCGATAGGCTGCACGAACAGCGCGCGCAGTTCCTTGCCGAGCAGCGGGAGGAAACCGGTCATCGGGTCGTTCAGTGCCGGGCCGGCGCGGTCATCGCCAGGAAGCGCTGCTCCAGCGCGCCCGGGCTGCCGGCGTCGACTGCCACGTCGCCGAGCAGCCTGCCGTGCTGCAGGATCAGCGCGCGCGTCGCGACGCGTTCGATCTCCGTCAGCACGTGGGACGTCACCAGCACCGCGTGCGTGCCCGCGAGGTCCGCGATCAGCTCACGCAGTTCGATGATTTGCCAGGGATCGAGACCGTTGGTCGGTTCGTCCAGGATCAGCACCGGCGGGTCGCCGATGAGCCCCAGTGCCAGCGCCACGCGCTGGCGGTAGCCGCGCGACAATCTGCCGACCGGGGCGCGCCGCACCGAGGCCAGCTTGAGTCGCTCGCAGACGCGGTCGCGCTCGGCGGCGACGACGCCGCGCGCAAGACCCTTCAGGCGGCCGTAGAAGCCCAGTGTCTCGTCGACGGTGAGGTGCGGGTAGAGCGTCGGATCCTCCGGCACGAAGCCGAGGCGCCGGCGCGCCGCGGCGCCGTCCCGCTGCACGTCATGGCCGCAGATGGCGGCGCTGCCGGCCGCAGGCGCCAGGTAGCCGGTGAGCAGGCGCAGGCAGGTACTCTTGCCGGCACCGTTGGGACCGAGCATGCCGAGCACTTCGCCACGCGCCAGGGTGAAGGAAACGTCATCGAGCACGCGCCGCCGGCCATAGTCGTAACTGAGGCCGGCGGCGCGAATGAGCGGCGACTCGTCGGGAGAGGAACCGATCACGGGGCGGCGGGCGCCCTATTCGTAGTATTCCGGCGCCCGCTTCAGGGACTTCCACGCGTCCGGATCGTGCGAGGTGAAGTAGCTCGCGTTCTCCGTCGCAATCATGCGGCGGATCCAGTCGTAGCCCTTGATGATGCCGGTCGCGTCGTAGGCGAGTGCGATGTTGGGCACCAGGTTCTTCTCGACGTTGTCGCGGAAGTACGCGGCGTCGCTGGTCAGGACGACCGGGCCGGTCTTCGGCAGGCGCACCGTCAGCATCTGCGTGCCCTTGGTGTGGCCGGGCGAGCGGTGGATGACGAGGCTGCCGTCGCCGAAGAGGTCGAGGTCACCGGTGATGCGCAGCATGTCGATCGAATTCGGCTTGCTGACGCCGACGCCGGAACGCAGCACGGAGATGTCGTCCGGAATGTAGCCCGCGGCGAAGGGCTCGTCCGGGAACATCGCGAAGTGCAGCTCGTCGTCCTGGATGACGATCGTGGAATTCGGGAACTTGCCGACGTTGCCGCCGTGGTCGAGGTGCATGTGGCTGACGACGACGTACTTGATGTCGTTGGTGGTCAGGCCGATTTTCGCCAGCTGCGCGTCCATCGCGTCGTCCTTGGTCATCTTCGGCTCGAAGACCTGCGCGAGCTTGCCCCAGTAGCCGGTGTCCGCGATGACCTTGTCGTTGTTGCCGGTGTCGAAAATCACGTTGCCCTTCGGGTGCTTGATCACGAAGAAGCCAATCGGGATCTCGATCTTCGGCTCCATCGGCGCGAAGTTCTGCAGGAAGCCCTTGCCGATCATCATCGTGCCCGAGCTGAACAGGTACAGCTGCATGCCGGCCGGCGATTCGGCGCGCACCGGGCCTGCGCCCACCAGGCCGGCCAGGGCGAGGCCGGCCAGGGCGGAATAGAAACGTTTCATCGTGCCCCCTCAGTAATGGTCTTTTGTTAGGCGTCGCCCGCAAGACGACCGGGCCATTATGGCGTCAAAGCAGCCGTGCGGACAGGTCCGGCTCCCGTCGCGGGCCTCGTCACGTGTACCATTCGAACCGGAATCCGGGAAGCGGCGGTGGGCCGTTCCCTTTGAACGAGGGGTCGCTGTTGAAATTCGTGCGCTGGGTGCTGGCCGTGCTGCTGTCCGTCGGCGCGGCGGGCGCGTTTTTTGTCTACTGGGAGTACCGAACCCTTCATCCGAGCACCGACGATGCCTATGTCCAGGCGCACATCGTGCGGGTGTCGTCGCGCGTGACGTCACCGGCGACCGCCGTGCACGTCGTCGACAACCAGTTCGTGCGGGCGGGCGAGCCGCTGTTCGACCTCGGGCCGAAGGTGTTCGAGGCGAAGCTCGCGCGGGCGCGGGCGTGGCTGGACGTGGCCGCGCAGGACACCGGCGCCGGCGGCGCCGAGGTCAGGGCCGCGAGCGCGACGCTGCGCGAGCGCCAGGTCACCGCCGACAACGCCCGGCGCACCGTCAACCGCCTGCAGAAGCTGGCCGCCCGTCACCTCGTCCCGCAGCAGGAGCTCGACGACGCGATCGCCGCTTACGGCGAAGCCCGCGCGATGGTCGCCTCGGCCGCGGCCGAGCTCGAGCGGGCGCGCAATGCGCTCGGCCGGACCGGCCCGCAGAATGCGCGCCTGCGCGCCGCGGCGGCCGCCGTGCAGCACGCCGAACTCGAACTCTCGTTCACCCACGTCACGGCGCCCGCTGACGGCTGGGTCACCGAGGTCACGCTGCGCAAGGGCACGATGGTGCGCGCGGCCCGTCCGCAGTTCGCGCTCGTCGAGGCTGCCGAGTGGTGGATCGAGGCCAACTTCCGCGAGACGGATCTCACGCGGATCCGGCCCGGCCACCCGGCCCGTGTGCGCGTCGACATGTACCCCGATCTCGAACTGACGGGGCGCGTCGAGAGCCTGAGCGCCGGTTCCGGCGCGACCTTCTCGCTGCTGCCACCGGAGAACGCGACCGGCAACTGGGTCAAGGTCACGCAGCGTTTTCCCGTGCGCATCGCGCTCGACCACCTTCCCGTCGACGCCGCGACCCCGTTGCGCGTCGGCGCCAGCGCGACCGTCACCGTCGACACCAGCCTGCCGCCGTGAACCCGCCGGCGGTGGCCACGGCCGCGACACCCGCGCCGACGTGGCCGGTGGTCGTCGCGGTGATGCTGACCGCGCTGCTCGAGGTCCTGGACCTGACCGTGGTCAACGTCTCGCTGCCGCACATGATCGGCAGCTTCGGCGCGACCCCGGACCAGATCACCTGGATCGTCACCTCGTACATGATCTCCACCGCAGTCGTGATGCCGCTCACCGGTTACCTGTCGGCGCGCTTCGGGCGCCGCACGGTGCTGCTGACCTCGATCACCGGCTTCGTGCTCACCTCGGGCCTCTGCGGCGCGGCGTGGAGCCTGGAATCGATGGTGGTGTTCCGCCTGGCACAGGGCGCCTTCGGGGCGGTGCTGATCCCGCTGTCGCAGACCGTGCTGCTCGACGCCTTCCCGCGCGAGAAGCGCGGCAAGGCAATGGCGATCTGGGGCATCGCGATCATGGTCGCGCCGATCGTGGGGCCGACGATCGGTGGCTACATCACCGAGCATTTCGTCTGGCGCTGGGTGTTCTACGTCAACGTGCCGATCGGCGTGATTGCGCTGCTGCTGGCGCTGGGCCAGATTCCGGCCACGCCGCCGCGCGCCGGCCTCGTCACCGACTGGACCGGGCTCGTGCTGATGTCGGTCGCCCTCGGCGCGCTGCAGGCGGTGCTCGACCTCGGCCACCACCGCGACTGGTTCGCGTCGCCGCTGATCATGGGCCTGACGCTGCTCGCCGGGGTGTCCGGCACCGTGTTCGTCGCGCGCGGCCTCGTCGTGCCCAACAACATCATCGACCTGCGCCTGTTCCGCGACCGCAATTTCACGCTCGGCTGCATCCTCATGGCCGGCTACTGCCTCGCGATGTACGGCACGATCACGCTGCTGCCGCTGCTCTCCCAGCGGCTGCTCGGTTACCCGGCGGATACGGCGGGGCTCATTTTCCTGCCGCGCGGCGCGGTCAGCGCGGTGCTGATGCTGCTGATCGGCTCGTATCTCGCGCACCGGGTCGACGCCCGCAAGCTGATCGGGCTCGGCTTCGTGTTCACGACCGTCGCCTGTTACTACATGGCCCACTACGCGCTGACCGTCGACATGTGGGGCCTGATGTGGCCCGGCATGATCCAGGGCGTCGGCATGGCGCTGATTTTCGGCCAGATCTCGGTCGTTACCTTCGACAGCATTCCGCGCGAGCGCGCGGACGAGGCGGCGGGCCTCTACAGCGTGACGCGCACGCTCGGCTCGGCGATCGGCGTCGCGCTGTCCGGCACGCTGTTCGTGCGCCAGGAGCAGGTGCACTGGAACCTGCTCGGCAGCCACGTCTCGGACCTGAACCCGAACTGGCAGGCATGGCTCGACCGCGCGGCGCGCAGCATGGACGATGCGTCCACCCCGGCCCTCTTCGCCCGCGAGATGCTGCGCCAGGCGCAGATGCAGGCTTTCACCGACCTCTACTGGGCCATCTCGCTGAGCTTTCTGCTGCTGTTCCCCTTCGTCGCGCTCCTGCGGCGCCCGCACGCGCACTGAGCAACTGCCGCTGCGTGCAGTGACGTTCGGCGGCAGGATTCGGGCGCTCCGCTTGGCCGCCGAGAACACCGAGAACACCGAGGCGAAAAAACGTCTGCGGAGACACCACGCGTATGGCAGCGGGACATTGACCGCACTGTCACTTCACTCATCCCGTAACTCGGCGTTCTCGGTGTTCTCGGTGGCTGAACCCCGTACGTTTTCCGGAAGGGTCCGGCAGGGTCATGCCCACCGCACCCAGCGTTTTTCCGCTTCCACGGCCAGGAAGGGCACGATCGCGAGGCCGACGCACAGGCCGAGTTCCGGCAGGGTCAGGGGTTCGGTGTCGAATATCACGTTCAGCGCCGGCACGTAGATCAGCATCAACTGCAGCGCGAAGGTCAGCAGCACCGTGCCGAGCAGCGGCAGGTTGCTGCCGAGTCCCTGGCGGAACAGCGACACGCGCTCACCGCGGATCGCGAGCACGTGCGCCATCTGGGCGAGGGTCAGCAGGGTGAAGACCATCGTCTGGCCACGCGGGCTCCCACCGTGCCAGGCCCAGGCCTGAAGCGACAGGCACAGGCCCGCGATCAGCAGGCCGACCCACACGATGTGCTGCCACACGCCGTGCGCGAACAGGCTCTCCCGCGGCGGGCGCGGCGGCCGCGACATCGAACCGGGCTCGGAGGGCTCGGCGGCGAGGGCGAGCCCCGGCAGGCCGTCCGTGACGAGGTTGACCCAGAGGATGTGTATCGGCAGCAGGGGAATCGGCAGGCCGACGAGCGGCGCCAGGAAGATCGTCAGGATCTCGGCCGAATTGCCCGTCATCGCGTAGCGCACGAACTTGCGGATGTTGTCGTAGATGCGGCGTCCTTCGCGCACGGCGCTGACGATCGTCGCGAAATTGTCGTCGAGCAGCACGAGGCTCGAGGCCTCGCGCGCGACGTCGGTGCCGCCCTTGCCCATCGCGACGCCGATGTCGGCCCGGTTCAGCGCCGGCGCGTCGTTGACGCCGTCGCCGGTCATCGCGACGAAGTGACCCGCGGCCTGCAGTATCTCCACGAGCCGGATCTTCTGCGCTGGGTCCACGCGCGCGTACACCCGGCAGCGGGCCGCGAGTTCGGCGAGTGCGCGGTCGTCGAGTTCGCGCAGCTCGCGGCCCGTGACGACGGGCGCATCCTCCTCGACGATGCCCAGCCTGCGCGCGATGGCGCGCGCGGTGGCCGGGTGGTCGCCCGTGATCATCACCGGCACGATCCCCGCCTCGCGGCACCGGCGCACGGCCTCGGCCGCTTCCTCGCGGGGCGGATCGAGGAGGCCGACGAGGCCGAGCAGGCACAGCGAGCGTTCGACTTCGTCAGGTGCGGCCGTCGGTGACGGACGGGCTTCGCGCGCCATCGCAACGGCCAGCACGCGCAGGCCGTCGGCCGCGAGCGCGTCGACGGCCTGCTCCAGCGCAGCCAGGTCGAGCGGCGCCGGGCCTGCGGCGGCGAGCATGCTCGTGCAACGCGGCAGCACGCTTTCCGGCGCCCCCTTCACATAGGCGACGCAGGTGCCGTCCGCCCCTTCGTGGAAGGTCGTCATGCGCTTGCGCTCGGCGGTGAACGGCAGCTCGTCCCGACGCGGGAGCCGCGCCTCCAGCGCGGCCTGGTCAAAGCCGGCACGCGCCGCCGCCTCGAGCAGCGCGAGTTCGGTCGGGTCACCGCCGCGTTCGGGTGCGAGCCGTGCATCGTTGTTCAGCACGCAGGCGATCAGCAGGCTGCGCCAGGGCTCTCCCTGTGCCAGCGCCACCCAGTCGTCGACGCTCCGGCCCGCCGCGTGCATCCGCTCGACGCGCATGCGATTCAGGGTCAGCGTGCCTGTCTTGTCGGCGCAGATGTGCGTGACCGACCCGAGGGTTTCGACCGCCGGGAGCCTTCGTACGAGCGCCCGCTCGCGCGCCATGCGGTGGGCACCGAGGGCGAGGAGGATCGTGACCACCGCCGGCAGGGCTTCCGGAATCGCGGCGACGGCGAGACTCACCGCGGTCATCCCCATCAGCGTCAGCGGCTCGCCGCGCAGCAGGCCGGCGATGAAGATCACCGTGCACAGGCCGACGACCACCAGCGCCACGCGGCGCCCGAAGACTTCGAGCCGCCGCTGCAGCGGGGTCCGCCGGGCAAGACCGGTGTCGAGCATTGCGGCGACACGACCAAGCTCGGTCCGCATGCCCGTGGCGATCACGAGCCCCCGGCCACGCCCGCTCACGACGCTGGAACCCTTGAACAGCAGGTTGCCGCGCTCGGCCATCCCGGCCTCGGAGTCCTCGAGGGTGAGCGTCGTCTTCGCGACCGCGATGGACTCGCCGGTCAGCACGGACTCGTCCGCCTGCAGCTGCGCGACCTCGTCGAGCCGCAGGTCCGCGGGCACGGCATTGCCCGCATCGACGAACACGACGTCGCCGGGCACCAGTTCGGTCGCGTCGACCGTCACCGACGCGCCGTCGCGCAGCACGCGGGCACGGGCGGGGGCCATGCGACGCAAGGCCGCCAGCGCGCGCTCCGCGCGGAATTCCTGCACGAATCCGATGACAGCGTTGAGCAGGATGATCAGCGCGATCGCGATCGAGTCTCCCGGGTCGCCAATCAGCGCCGACAGGATCCCCGCCGCCACGAGCACGCCGATCATGAAATCCGTGAACTGGCGCAGCAGCAGCGTCAGTGGCGAACGGCTTTCACCGCCCGCCAGCGCGTTGGGTCCCGCCGCCGCGAGCCGCGACCCGGCCTCGCCGGCACTGAGCCCCACCGCACGGTCCACGGCGAGTTTCGCCGCGACGTCTTCCACGTCCAGCGCGTGCCACCGCGGGCCGTTGCCGTCGGCTTCGTGCAGCGTCGATTCGCTCATTGCGTCATCTCGATCCACCGCGGGCACGCCGCGGCCTGGCGAGCGCGTGCGCGACCATCACACTGCCCTCGGTCATGCGTCGGGAATCCCGTCGGGTTCACTGCGGCAGCCGCCGTGTACAATCGGGCTGAACGGGAAAGGAGGCAAGTCGATGAAGTTGAATGAAATCCTGGTGATCGCGGACCGCGAGGATCGCAAGCAGAACGCGCTGCGCGCCGCCCTCGAACTGGTGCGCGGCAGCTCCGCGCGCATCCAGCTCGTCGGTTTCGTCCACGACGCGACCGTCGACAACCCCAACCTCATGTCAGCGACCGCGGGCCGCCGACTGCAGGCGGCGATGCTGAAGGACAAACGTGCCTGGCTCGAAGAGGCCGCGAAGCGCCTCGCGCAGCCGGATGCGGAGATCGCTGTCACCGCCGTGTGGGCCAAGGACATCTGCGCGTGGGTCAAAGAGAACCTCTCGGCGAAAACCTGCGATCTGATCGTCAAGTCGGGGAATCGCAGCGAAAACGTGCTGTACACGCCGACCGACTGGCAACTGCTGCGCGAGGCGCCCGTGCCGGTGCTGATCACGCGCGACAAGTTGCGCAAGCGTCCATCGCGCGTGCTGGCGACCATCGATCTGGCCACCTCGGAAGCGAGCCAGAAGGCGCTCAACAAGCGCGTGCTGCAGGCCGCGTCGGCGATCGCCGGACAGCTCGGCGCCGAGCTGCACGTCGTCTACGCGATTCCCGTCTCGGCTCTCGCCCAGGATCTCGACCTCGTCGACAGCCGGGCACTGGAGCGGCGCACCCGGCGCAAGCTCGCAGGCGAAATCGGCGCACTCGAGGAGGATTTCGGCCTGCCTCCCGCGCGCGTCGTGATCAGGGCCGGCCCGCCGGAACGGGTCGTCGACGGCGTCGCCAGCAAGCTCAAGGTCGCGCTGGTCGTGATGGGGACGATCGGCCGCAAGGGCCTCAAGGGGCGCCTGCTCGGCAACACCGCGGAGAAGGTGCTGCATTCGAATCGCTCGAACCTGCTCGCGCTGCGGCCCGACACCTAGCAGGCGCGCGCCAGCACGGTATCCAGCCGGCTCGCAAAGGCCCGCTTCTCCGACTCCCCGAGCGGCGGCGGGCCGCCGCCGGCGAGACCGAGGCCGCGCAGTTCGTCCATCAGGTCGCGGCGGCTCAGGTGCTCGCGCACGTTCTCCGCCGTGTAGAGCTCGCCGCGTGGGTTCAGCGCCAGCGCGCCTTTCGCGACCACCGCTGCCGCGAGGGGAATATCGGCGGTGATCACGAGGTCGCCGCCGGCGACGGCGTCCTCGATGTGGCGATCGGCGACGTCGAAGCCACCGTCCACGCGGACGCTCCTTATGAACGGCGACGGCGGCACGGCGAGTCGCCGGTTGGCGACGAGTATCAGCTCCGCCTTCACGCGCGCCGCGGCCCGGTACAGGATTTCCTTGATGACGACCGGGCAGGCGTCGGCGTCGACCCAGATCCGCATCAGTCGCGCAGTGCGCCGAGCTGCGCGACGAGCGCCTCGCGGCTTTCCTTGAACTGCGGCGACACCATCACTTCCTGGCCGAGGCGCTCGACCGGCTCGTCGCAGGTGAAGGACGGCTGGTGCGAGACGGTCGCCTCGAACAGCGCGCCGCCGGGCGTGCGGACATAGATGGAGTCGAAGTAACCGCGGTCCTTGACGTCCGAGGTGTCGGTGAAGCCGAGCGCCTCGAGCCCCGCCTTCAGCGCGTCCTGCTCGGCATGCGAGCCGACCTGGAAGGCCATGTGGTGCACGGCGCCCTCGCCGAGGGTCCAGCTGCCCTGCGGCCGGTTCGGCTCGACGACGAAATCCACGAGCGCACCGCTGTGCCCGCCGCCGATCGCATAGCGCACGTAGCGCGTGTCCTCGTCGACCCGCCGTCCGCCCCAGCCAAGCTGCATGAATTCGTCCATCAACTCCATGTCGCGAACGCTGACGCAGATCGAATGCGTCCCGCGCAGCATCATAGAGGCCGGTACGGGCCCCTGCGTATGCGGCTCGCGGTCGTCACCGTCGACGGCGGCGATCGTGTACTCGATGCCGCAGGGATGCCGGAAATCGAGGCAGCGTTCGCCGAGGCGCTCCGCCTCGCGGGTTTCGACCCCGTGGCGCGTGAGGCGCTCCTGCCAGTAATCGAGGGCGCCCGGCGGCGCCGACAGCAGGATGCGCGTGATCTGGCCCGAGCCGGGCCGCGCCTTGAGGCCGGTATGTGCGACCGGAAAACTCGTCAGCAGCGAACTCTCTTCGCCCCGGTCGTTGCCGTAGTAGAGGTGATAGATCGGCACCTCGCCGTCATAGAGCAGCGTCTTCTTGACGCTCTTGAAGCCGAGCAGCTTGGTGTGGAAATCATAGTCCTCCTGCGCGTCGCCGGCGCAGAGGGTCAGGTGATGGTGGCGCGTGATCGCGGCGCCGGGGGAAGACTGGGGCATCGCGGGACTCCTGAACTTCCTGGGGAGCCACACGCTAGCACAGCGGGCACCGGCCTCCCATACGGACGGTGCACGGTCGCGCAGCGATTTCAGCGCGCGGTCCAGCCTCCATCGACCGGCAGCGCAGCGCCCGTCACGAAGGAAGCCTCGTCGGACAGCAGCCAGGCGACCGCGTCGCCGAGTTCACGGGGTTCGGCGATGCGACCCACCGGTTGCGCCTCGCCGTATTCGAGCAGGCGCTCCGGGCTGCCGGCGAGACGCTCGAGCATCGGCGTGTGCACCATGCCCGGACACACCGCGTTGACGCGGATGCCCTTGCGCGCATAGTCGAGCGCCGCGACCTTGGTCATGCCGACGACGCCGTGCTTGGACGCGCAGTAGGCGACCCCGCCGCCGACACCGACCAGCCCCGCCGCGGACGCGTTGTTGACGATCGCGCCGCCGCCCTGGGCAAGCATCTGCAGGAGCTGGTACTTGAGGCAGAGAAACACGCCCTTCAGATTGACGGCGATCGTGCGATCGAACACCGCTTCGTCGACACGCACCAGGCTCGTGAAGCCGCCCTCGACTCCGGCGTTGTTGAACGCGCCGTCGAGCCGTCCGTAGCGCCGCACGATCTCCTCGACACAGTCCCGCACCGAGTCCGCGCGCGAGACGTCGGTGTGCAGGTACGTCGCCACGCCGCCGGCCGCGACGATGCCCGCGACCGCCGCTTCCGAGTCGACGACGTTGACGTCGGCGATCACCACTTTCGCGCCATCGGCCGCGCAGCGCTCGGCCGCGGCCCTGCCGATGCCGGTGCTGCCACCGGTGACCATGACGACCCTGCCGGCGAGCCGGTACTGCCGAGCGTTCATCGCGGATCTCCTGCCCTGCCTGCAAGTGGAATGATTGACCGCACCGTCAGCCCAGCTCGAAGCCGCTGTAGCCGGCGGCCGCGGATTCGGCGAGCTGCCGGCGGTAGTTCGGCATGCCGCCGAAGTACGCAAGCCCGGTCCGCGGCTTGCCTGGCACGTTGGTGCCGACGTACCAGCTGGCGGTGCGCGGGAACAGCGTCATGTTCAGCGTTTCGTTGCACTGCTTGCCCCAGTCGTCCTCGGCCTCGGCCGTCGGCTCGATGCTGTGCTTGCCGGTCTTCGCCATGTACCCGATGCAGTCGCCGATCCACTTCAGCTGTTCCTCGGCGAGGAAGTACGGGAGGAACAGCGGGATCGTGCTGCCGGGGCCGCACAGCATGAACATGTTCGGGAAACCGCGACTGAGCATCCCGAAGCGCGAGCGCACGCCGCCGTCCCAGTGCTGCTGGATGGTTTCGCCACCCCGCCCGGTGATGCGCTGGTGCATCATCGCGCCGGACAGCGCGTCGTAGCCGGTGGCGTAGATGATGACGTCGAACTCGTACTCGACACCCCCTGCGCGGACGCCCTGCGGCGTGATGCACTCGATGCCGGATCCGCTGATGTCGACCAGCGTCACGTTGTCGCGATCGAAGGCCTCGAGGTAGCCGTTGTCGCCCATCAGGCGCTTGGTGAACACGGGAAACCGCGGCATCAGTTTCTCGGCAACCGCCGGGTTCCTGACCCGTGCGCGCATTTTTTCCCGCAGGAATTCGGCGAGCGTGTCGTTGGCCTCGATGTTGGTGTAGATGTCCGGGTAGATGCCGTACATCGCCAGGCCGCCGTTCGCGTAGCGCTCTTCGTAGGCGGCGCGGCGTTCCTCCGCCGACACCTCGAGCGCCGACTGTGTCAGCAGCGGCGCGATGTCGTAATTCAGGGCGGTCCAGCCGCCGAGGCTTCCATGGCGCTGCGCTTCACGCCACGTCGGGTAGATGGATTTCACATAGGCCTCGTACGCCGGCTTCATCGGCTCGTTCCGCAGCGGCACGATGTAGCCCGGCGTGCGCTGGAACACGTGCAGATGCCCGGCCTGCTGCGCGACGACCGGCACGATCTGGACGCCGGACGATCCCGTGCCGATGACAGCGACGCGTTTGCCGGTGAAGTCGACGCCTTCGGCCGGCCAGTCCGCGGAGTGGAGCTGCAGGCCGCGGAAATCCTCCATGCCCTTGAAGAGGTTCCTGTTCGCCACCGCGAGCAGCCCGGTCGCCATGACCACGTAGCGGGCGCGCACCGTCTCGCCGTGGGCGCTCGTTAGCACCCACTGGGCCGCCTCTTCGTCGAACACGAAGGACTCGATCCGGGTGTTCAGCTGGATGTCCGCGCGCATGTCGAGCGTGTCGACGACGAAGTTGAAGTAGCGGCGCAGTTCGTCCTGTGACGCGTAGCGTTCCGACCAGCTCCAGCCCTGTTCGACCTCGTGGATCGGGTAGGAATAGTCCATGCCCTCGATGTCGATGCGCAGACCCGGATATCGGTTCCAGTACCAGGTCCCGCTGACGTCGGCACCGGTCTCGAAGGCGCGGACCCGCAGGCCCTGTTTGCGCAGTTCGTAGAGCGCGAAAATGCCGCACAGGCCCGCGCCGATCACGGCGACGTCCAGGGTGGCGACGGTCTTGTTCGAGGCGTTCATGCCTGCTCCCCAGTGCTAGGTTGATTCGTTGCGCTCAGAGCCGCAGCATCTTCGCGAGGTTGTTCTTCTGGATGTCCGACGAGCCGCCGACGATCGGCATGCCGAGGAGATCGCGCACGTTGCGCTCCATGTCGTAGGCATCCGTCAGCCCGTAGGCGCCCATGACCTGCTGGCAGGCCAGTGCGATCTCCACGCCGACGTCGGCGCAGAAGAGCTTCGCCATGCTGGTTTCGACCGCGCACGGCCTGCCCCGGTCCGCGAGCCACGCGCCGTGGTAGAGCATGTGGCGGCACGCGGCGAGCCTGGTGCGCGCGTTGACGAGCCTGTGGCGGATCACCTGGTGGTCCGCGATGCGCTTGCCGAACTGGCGCCGCTGCTGGGCATAGGCCCAGGCCTCTTCGAGGGCGGCCCGCGCCACGCCGTAGCACAGGGCGGTAATCTCGATTTTCTCGACGTCGAGCGCGCGGCCGGCGAGCAGTTCCCAGCCGCGGTTCCACCTCTCCGGTCCCCCGACGATGGCCGATTCGGGCAGGCGCACGTCGTCGAACCACACGTCCATGCTCGCCGTGTAGCGCAGGTTCAGGTGCTCGATCGGCTGCATGCTCACGCCCGGCGCATCGGTCGGCACGAGGATGAAGCTGAGATTGCGGTGGCGATCGCCCGCTTCGCCGGAGCGGACCAGGCAGTAGATGTAGCGCGCCCAGTCGGCGCCCGTGCACCAGCGCTTCGCGCCGTTGATGACGACATGCCCGCCCTCGCGGCGCGCCGTGGTCTCGACGCTTGCGAGGTCACCCCCGACGTTCGGTTCGGACAGGCCGTAGGCGAGCAGCGTCCGCCCCTTCACGATGTCGGGCAGCAGCGCCGCGCGCTGTTCGGGCGAGCCGTTCTCGACGAGGTTCATGCCGCCGTAGAACGCGGCATGGATGTAGGGCCCGGCCAGCGAGGTGCCGCCCTGCGCCAACTCCTCGATGACCGCCGTGGCGGCCGTGATGTCGACGCCGGCGCCGCCGTATTCCTCGGGCACCGTGAGCCCGATGAGGCCCATGTCCGCAACCTCTGCGAAGAGTTCGCGATCCCAGGTATGCGCACGGTCCCAGGCGATGCGCTTCTCGCGCGGCATCTTCGCAGCGACGAAACGCTGCAGCTGGCGCCGGATCTCGGTGACGTGCTCCGCTTCCGCGTAGAACGATGCCTGTGACATTGCCGTTAGACCCCGTGCGCGCTCAGTCGCCGCGCAGCTTCGGCGCACGCTTCTCGCGCGCGGCCTGAACCGCCTCGCGGCGATCGCGCAGGTGATTGGATGCGGTCTCCCAGCCGATGGACGCGTCCATCAGCTGCGCGGCCAGCGCGCGAAGGGGAATGTTGGTGACGGTCTTGGTCCAGCGCACCGCCCACTTCGGATTGCCCTGCAGCTTGGCAATCAGCTCGTCGACTTTCGCATCGAGCTCGGCGGCGGGCACGGCGTAGTTGACGAGCCCGAGCTCGGCCGCGCGCCTGCCGGTCAGCATGTCGCCGGTCATCAGGAGTTCCTTGGCGCGCGCATAGCCGATGAGCTGGGGCCAGATCAGCGCACCGCCATCCCCGGCGACGAGACCCACCTTCACGTGCGGGTCGCCGATCAGCGCAGTCTCGTCCGCGACGATGATGTCGCACAGGAGCGCGATGGTCGCGCCCAGCCCGGCGGCGGCGCCGTTCAGCCGGCAGATGATCGGCTTCTCGAGTTCCAGCAGGGAGCCGACGATGCGCTTCGCGTCCCACGCGATTGCGCGAAAGCGGGCCGGGTCCTCGATCTGCTGCTCGAACCAGTCGAAGTCGCCGCCGGCGCAGAACGCGCGGCCCACGGCGGTCAGCACGACGATGTCGCTGCCGTCGTCGCGCTGCAGCTCGGTGAACACGCGGGCGAGCTCCTCGTGCATCGGCTCGTCGACGCCGTTCAGGCGGTGCCCGGAGGTGATCTTCGCGTACAGCACGCGGTCGCGGCGCTCGAACGTGAAGCGGCGCCACGCTTGCGTGGTGATGTCGCAGGGCTGGCTCATGGCGTCTATCTCCCGGCAGCGCAGGAATCTGCGCGCGATGGCCGGGAAGGCTAGGTCAGCGGCGCTTGACGGACCAACACCATCGATGCCAACGTGTTATCAATCTACGCCACGCCGCGCCCTGCCTGACCGATGACAAGCATCACCGACCTGCCGATGCCGAACACCTACCTGCGGCTGATGGTGCGTACGACCCGCGACGCGCCGCGCCTGCTGGCGGGCACCGGCCTCACGGCGGACGCACTCGCCGAGGAACGTTCCATCACGGTGGGCCAGCAGCTCCGGTGCATTCGCAATTCGGTCGCGATGCAGCGCCGCAAGGACTGGCACCTCGCCTGGGCGCGGCGCGTGTCGGAACGTTTCCATGGCCCTATTTCGCTCGCGCAGCTCAGCGCGCCGACCTTGGGCGACGGTATCGATGTCTTTGCCCGTTACATGCACGTGCGCGTGCCGCACATGCTGTGGCGCGCGCGCAAGGGTGCCAGTGAATACAGCCTCACCATCACGCCGCGGATGCCATTGGGAGACCTGGGCCCGATTCTCTTCGAGATTCCCCTGCTGTCGCTGGTGTCCTATGTGCACAGCGTGCGGGCGGGCGATCTCACCGGTCTTGTGGTGGAACTCACGCACGCGCCACTGGTGCGGCCGGCGGAATATCGCCGGTGGTACGACTGCGAGTTCCGCTTCGAGGCGCGGCGCAACGCGATCGTCATGCCGATGGCGTGGCGCGACCTCAGGAACGTCGGCTACGACGCGGAACTGTGGCGGACGGCGCTGCGGCAGTGCCGGGTCGCGGCCCGCGCGGCGCTGGAGCCGCCACAGGGCATCGAGTCGATGGTGAAGCGGGCGCTCGACCAGGGATTCGCTGCGACCGACGAACCCGCGAGCCCGCCGACGCTGGTCGCCATGGCGCGGCGCCTTAACCTCTCGGCGCGCACGCTGAGTCGACGCCTGACGCAGGCCGGGACGAGCTACCAGGCGCTCGTAGACGAGGTGCGCATGCGGCTGTCGCGCGAACTGCTCGATGACGGAATGCGGGTGGGCGAGGTCGCGCAGTCACTGGGCTACGCGAACACGAGCAGCTTCGATCGCGCGTTCCGGCGCTGGTTCGGTACGGCGCCGAGCGAACACGCGGGACGCGCCTGAGCCCGGATGTCGGGCGGCTGCGTCAGCCGCGCCCGGCCCGCCAGGGCATCCTGATGGAAAACGCGGTCATGAACGCGAGGGCCGCAAAGGCGGCGCTGCCGACCGTGACCGCGAACGACATCCCGACCGTCGCGCCCTGCCCCGCCGACCACGCAAGCAGCCACAGCACCGGCCAAGCCGCAGGCACCAGAGCAGCCCACAGCCAGAACAGCGTCCAGGGTTCGTCCCTGCGCGTGGACCGCGCGCCGGCGGCCACCAGGCAAGCCATGAGCACGGCCAGCGCAGCCCAATAGAACACGAGGCCCACGGCATCGACATCATGACGCGGGTGACTGAACGCGATTGCGAGCGCACCGGCAGCGGACGACAGCGCCAGCGCGCCGGCGATGCGCGTCGGACGCTTGCCGGCGATGGCAGCCACGATCTCGCGCGGCGCGCGCCACGCGAGCGCCAGCGCGGGCAGGGACCACAGCGCCGCTACCGTGGGCAGGCGTTCGTGGGCAGCGCGCCAGGGACCGAGCAGATCGACACCGGCCGGGGCTAACAGGCCCTCGTGCGCGATCACCCCGCAGGCGATGGCCGCGAGCCAGCGCGTCAGCGGCGCTGACACGACGGCCGCGCGCGGACGCGCCGGCAGCGCATCGGCACCCGGCTGGTGCATCCACAGGCTCATGATGAGGATGGTCGCAAGCCCCAGGAAGCTCGTCACGCCCTGGTTCACCGCGTCCATGGGCAGCGGCGTGACTGCGCCGAACAGGGCCCACTCGAAGCGCAGCACCGGCGCCGTCAGCAGCGTCGACATCATCAACGCCATGAACCCCATGTGGGAGCGCAGGTCGCGCCTGCGGAGGGCAAGGACCGCCAGCACGAGGGATGACAGGCACGCGAGCGTGAGCGCCCACAGGCTGAGACCGAAGGCCGGACTCGCGTAGATCGCGGCGAGCGGCGTGCGTGCGAGATACACGAGGGTGCCGAGCATCGACACGAAGACGCCCAGGATCACCACGGCGCCCACCGCACGGTGCAGGCGCGGGTAGCGACGGCGCAGCGCCGGCACGAACTGCAGCACGGCGAGCCCCAGCGCGATGCCGCCGAGTGCCGTGTGCACGGTCATCGCATCGATGAGGCGGCGGTAATGCGGGTACATCAGGGCCGGCGAACCACTGCCGAGCGTGTACTCCCGGCTCGTCATGGCGGCCTGGAGCAGGGCCCACCAGCCGGGACGGTCGGCGCGCACCGCCGATGTGAATTCGACGGCCATCAGTGCGAAGGCCACGCAGGCAAGCGCGGCGAAGGACCAGGCCCAGGCGCGCAAGCTGCCGCTCGCAACGGGATCGGGGCGGGAAGCGGGATGCGGTTCCACGGGCTTGCCCCGCTCAGCCGGCCGACGCGGTGCGCCGGCCCGCGAGCGACGTCACCTCGCGCCGCAGTTCGGGCCCCGCGTCCCGCGCCTGCGGACTGCCGCCTCCGCAGGCCCGGCGCAGGGCCGGTGCGCACTCCTCGGCGAAGTACTGCATCATGTCCTCGATTTCGCGGCCCTCGAAGCCCGCCTTCTCGAACAGGCCCGCGAACATGAGGTCCTCGTAGCCGCAGGACTCCTTGATGCGCATGATCTGCTCGACGATGCGCTCCGGCGTGCCGAACAGCGCGATCTCGCCGTCGATCAGCATCTCCGCCGTCACGCGCGTACCCACCGGCACCAGCGAGCCTTCGAAGAACGGGCCGATGTACGCGAACTGGTGTTCGAGGCCGCGCTTGAGCCGCGCGTATTCGCGGTCGTCATCCTGCCCGGGCAGGATGAGATGGATGAAGCGGGCGATGCCGACGCCGCGACGCTTGTCGGCATCCCAGCCGTAGCGGTATGCGCCGCGGTGCAGACGATCCGGCCAGCCGGCGCGCGCCGCGGCCTCGTAGTAAATCTCGACGTTCTTCGCCAGCTGCTCGTTCGCTTCGCCGACGAAGTAGCCATTGACGCCGTTCTCCGCCGCCCAGGTGATGGAACGCGGACTCGTCAGCGGCTGCCA
>Ga0255182_1000501_pt1 | contig 25703 bp, 19 predicted proteins | sample Atl_UVDOM_RepA_8_FD_188420 | JGI IMG/M metagenome (GOLD analysis project Ga0255182, IMG submission 188420) | Freshwater microbial communities from Altamaha River, Georgia, United States - Atl_UVDOM_RepA_8d | ecosystem: Environmental > Aquatic > Freshwater > River | place: USA: Georgia...
GCCGGACGACGCGCGTCGAGCAGGCGGGCCTCGGCCTGCGCAATCCGCTCGCGCGCGTCGTCCGGCGCCTGGTAGCCCGCACAGGCGACCATCACCGTCATCGCGACGAGTTCGAAAGCGTCGGCGCAGTCGAACTGTCCGGCGACGCCGGGCCCGTCAGCGGCTTGCGCGCAGCCGACCGCGAGCGCGAGCCACGCGGCGCGCAGCCGCGCGCATACTCGCCCCCGGCGCCGCATGGGGCTTGCGCGGCCCGCGTTCAGCCGACGTCGCGACGCGCGGCAGCCAGCGCCACGCGCAGCGCCGCGGTGGCGGATTCGTCGACGGCGAGGTCGTCGTCTTCGGCCCTGCCGGAGAGGACGACGCCGTAGATCGACTCGGCCCGCTCGCGGGTCTCCCAGCGTTCGACGACGTCGCGCAGCACGCGCCGCGGGTCCCGCTTCAGCGGATCCCCGTAGCCCCCGCCACCGGCATCGACGCCGCGGATCCACTCGCCTGCATTCAGCGTGCAGATCGTCACGCCCGGCAGTTTCTCCTGGCTGCCGTCGGCGTGCTCCTTGTACGTCCGGGCCGGCGGTCCGTCCTGTCCGCCGCGCACGCCGCGGGGCGCGTTGACCTGGCCGTCGCAGGACACCACCACCGTCATCGGGTCGCGGCGTGGCCCGTACACCACCTCGACGCCGGGTCCGCCACGAAAGGTGCCGGCGCCCGCGCCCGCCTGCGCGACGCGCAGCGAGCGGTAGAGCATCGGGAACTTGGATTCGTCGACCTCGACGCTGCCGCGATAGATCACGCCGCACGCGACCGGCAGCCCGAAGTTGAGCCAGCCGTCGGTCTCGGGACTGGCGGGCCCGCCGTTCGCGATCATCCATTCCTGGTTGATGTAGGCGCCCTTGCGCCGCCAGTCGTGGCCGGAGATCACGGCGGCGCCCGCGCCCATGCCCATCGCGCCCTCGGCGTTGCCGTAGCCGTCGCCGATTTCGGCGAACGCCGCATGCACGGCGTTGACGATGCGATCGCCGATGTTGGTCGTCGCCATCGAGCAGCTGTGCGGGAACTCGGGGATCCCGGTGACGCAGCCTTCGCGCAGCTTGACCGTGATGCGCGCGAAGCTGCCGGCGTTGTGCGGCACGTCGGGATCTATGCAGTTGAACATCCCGCACATCGCGTTCGACGTCGCGCAGGCCACCGATTCGTTGAGGCCGAAGGCGAGATTGTCGGCGTTGTGCGTCAGGTCGACCTCGATGCGGCCGGCCTGCGGGTCCACTTCGACGTCGACGCGGATCGGCAGGCCGTCGGGCAGCAGCGGCGGCAGCGGATCGTAGACCGAGGTGCTCGTGTAGCGTCCGCCCGGCATCTTGCGGATGGCCTCCACGGTGCGGCGCTCCGAATACGCGAACCAGGCCTCGATGAAGGCCTTGAGCGTGTCGATGCCGTAGCGCTTCGCCAGCTCGACGAGACGGCGTTCGCCGATCCGCGCCGAGCCGATCGACGCGAGGTAATCCCCGTACCACTGTTCCGGCACCCGGATGCGCCGTTTGCACATGCGGAGGATGTCGTCGACGTGCGCGTAGTCGCGCTGCACGCGCACGCAGGGAAAAATCAGCGCGCCTTCCTCGTAGATATCGCGCGCGTTCGCGTAATAGGTGCTCGGGATCGCGTTGCCGCAGTCCGCCTGGTGGGCCTTCGCGCAGGCCGTGAAGAGATGCTCGCCGTCGACGAACACCGGCACCAGGTACATGTGGTCGGCGGGGTGCGTGTTGCCCAGGTAGGGGTCGTTGTGCAGGAAGGCGTCGCCCGGCGCGAGGTCCGGGTGCAGTTCGCGCATCGCCGCCGTCTGCAGGCTGGAGCCGAAGATGTGGACCGGCGCGCCCTCCGCGGCGCACAGCAGCCGGTTGTCGCCGGTGACGATGGAACACGAGAAATCCCGCACCACCGCGAGCACCGCGGAGCGTGCTGTCTTGAGCAGGGTGTTGGTCATCTCCCGCACAATCGCATTCAGGCGATTGGCGAGGACCGCCATCAGGATGGGATCGAACTCGGCGTCCGGCGTCACGGGAGTGTTCCGCGTCATCGCTGCCCTCCTCGCCCGGGGCTGGACGGCCCCGGGCGGATTGCCTCGCTCGTGTGCGCCGCCGGCCTCAGCCGGCGAGCGTCTTGCGGCGCGCCGCGGTCGCGGCCTCGTCGACTGCCAGCGTATCGTCGTGGACCGACCCGGTCAGCACGACGCCGTAGACGTCGTGCGCGCGATCCTGGGTCTCCCAGCGCTCGATGACGTCGCGCAGCACGCGCTTCGGATCGCGCTCCAGCGGATTGCCGTAGCCGCCGCCGCCGCAGTCGATGCCGCGGATCCACTCGCCCGGCTCGAGGCGGCACTCGACGACCCCGGGCAGCTTTTCCTGCGTACCGTCGCGCTTGATCCGGTAGGTCGCCGCCGCCGGTCCGGCCTGGCCGCCCCGCACGCCCTGCGGCGGGTGGACCTGGCCGTCACAGGACACGACGACGGTCATCGGATCCTTGCGCGGGCCGTAGACGAGCTCCGAGCCCGGCGCGCCACGCGTACGGCCGGCGCCGCCGCCGCCCGGGATCACGCGCAGCTGCTTGACCAGGATCGGGTACTTGGATTCGTCGACCTCGACACTGCCGCGATACATCAGGCCCGCCGCCACCGGCAGGCCGTAGTTCAGCCAGCCGTCGGTGTTCGGCGTCGCCGGGCCGCCGTTCGTCACCAGCCACTCCTGGTTGATGAAGGCCCCGTTGCGCCGCCAGTCGATGCCGGAGATCACGCCCGCGCCGGCGCCCATGCCGATTGCGCCCTCGGCGAGGCCGTGGCCGTCACCGATCTCCGCGAACGCCGCCTGCGTCACGTTGACGATGCGGTCGCCGATGTTGGTCGTCGCCATCGAGCAGCTGTGCGGGAACTTCGGGATGCCGGTGATGCAGCCCTCGCGCAGGTGCACGCGCACGCGCGAGAAGCTGCCGGCGTTGTGCGGGACGTCCGGGTCCATGCAGTTGAAGACGCCGCACATCGCGTTCGAGGTCGCGCAGGCCAGCGACTCGTTGAGCCCGAAGTCCATGTTGTCCGGGTTGTGGGTCAGGTCGACGTCGACGTAGCCCGCCTCCGGATCGACCGACACGTCGACGCGGATCGGCAGGCCGTTCGGCAGCACGGGCGGCAGCGGATCGTAGGTCGTCGTGTTGGAAAGCTTGCCCTTCGGCATCTTGCCGATGGCGTCGATCATCCGGCGCTCGGAATACGCGAACCACTCCTTGACGAACGCCTGGATCGTCTCGATACCGTAGCGCTTCGTCAGCTCGACGAGGCGACGCTCGCCGATGCGCGCGGAGCCGATCTGCGCGAGGTAGTCGCCGTACCACTGCTCGGGCACCCGGATCCGCCGCTTGCACATGCGGATGATGTCCTCGACGTCCTTGTAGTCGCGCTGGATGCGCACGCAGGGGAAGATGAGCGCGCCTTCCTCGTACACGTCGCGCGCGTACGCGTGGTAGGTCGACGGGATCGAGTTCCCGCAATCCGCCATGTGCGCCTTCGCGCAGGTCGTGAACAGGTGCACCCCGTCGACGAACACCGGAACCATGATCATGTGGTCGGCGGCGTGGGTGTTGCCCATGTAGGGGTCGTTGTGCAGGAAGGCGTCGCCCGGCGCGAGGTCCGCGTGCAGGTCGCACATCGACTGCGACTGCAGGCTCGAGCCGAAGATGTGCACCGGCAGGCCCTCGCCGGGGCACAGCAGGCGGTTGTCACCGGTGACGATGGAGCACGAGAAATCGCGCACCACCGCGAGCACGGCGGAGCGGGCGGTCTTCAGCAGCGTGTTCGCCATCTCGCGCACGATGGCGTTGAGGCGGTTCGCGAGCACGGCCATCAGGATCGGATCGATCTCGCGCAGCGCGGGGGTTTTCTTCAGTTCGTTCATGTCATGCCTCCACCGGGGGCGTCACGATGTAACGTCCGCCCGGACTGACGTGGGCCACGGCGCCCGGATAGACCACGAGTGTCGATGTCGCTTCCTCGATGACCGCCGGGCCCTTGATGACGGCGCCCGCCGGCAGCTTGTGGCCGAGGTAGATCGCGGTGTCGACGTGGCCGTCGCCGAAATAGGCCTTGCGCACGCGGTCCGGCTCGGCGTCGGCGTGGGCGGCGACCTTGGCCGGCTCCAGCGTCGGCGCCTGCACGTTCGCGATGAGGCGGCCGCGCCAGTTCAGGAATTCGACCGCGTTGCCGAGGTCGTGCACGGCGAACACGCGCTCGTGCACGCGGTGGAATTCGGCGACCACCGCATCGACGTCACCCTGGTCCTTGAACACGCTGCCCGGCACCGAGACGTCGAGCTCCCACACCTGGAAGCGATAGCGCGCCTCGACGAAGTAGCGCTTCTCGACGTTCGTGATGCCGCGCTCGCGCAGGCGCGCGGCGAACTCGTCGAGCGTCTTCTCGATGCTCGCCAGCGCCGCGTTGGCGCCGGCGAAGTCGAAGTCGTCGGACGCCGTCAGCTTGCTCGCGCCGGCCTCGGTGATGATGTCGGAATACTGCATGCCGGACGCGGACAGCGCGCCCGCGGTGCGCGGGCCGAGCACCGTGCGGCAGCCCAGCTCCTGCGCGATCGGCACGATGTTGAGGCCGCCGGCGCCGCCGCCGCCGATCAGCACCGACTCGCTGGGGTCGATGCCCTCGTTGATCGTCAGCTCCTTGATGGCCTCGATCATGTTCTCGTTGGCGACCGCGATGATCGCCCACGCAGCGCGCTCGAGCGTCACGCCGAGCGCCTCGGCGACCGTGCCGACGACGCGCCGCGCGGCGGCCTCGTCGAGCTGCATGCGCCCGCCGAGGAAGTGGTTGGGGTCGAAGTGGCCGAGCACCACCGCGGCGTCGGTCACGGTCGGCTTGTCGCCGCCGCGCCCGTAGCAGGCCGGCCCCGGCTCCGAACCCGCCGACTGCGGGCCGACGCGCAGCAGGCCGCCCGCGTCGACCCACGCGATCGAACCGCCGCCGGCGCCGATCGAGTGCACGGCGACCGAGGCCATGCCGAGGTTGTCGCCGGTCCACTGGGGGCCGAGCCAGGTGTCACGCGAGAACTCCACCGCGCCGTCGCGCACGAGGCTCACGTCGAAGGTCGTGCCGCCGGCGTCGCAGACGATCACGTCCTTCGGCAGGCCCTCGGCCTCGGCGTAGGCGAGACCGGCGATCGGCGCCATCGCGGGCCCGGACTTCACGAGGTAGATGGGGCGCTTCACCACGTCGGCGAGGTGCATCACGCCGCCAAAGGAGGTGCTGACGAGGATGTCGTTGCGGTAGCCGGCCGCGCGCAGGTCGTTCTCGAGGTCCGAGAGGTATTTCTGCATCAGCGGCTTCAGCGACGCGTCGATCGCGGTCGACGAGGCGCGGCGGTACTCGCGGAGAATCGGGTTCAGCTGGTGCGACAGCGTGTACGGCACGCCCGGCAGGATCTCCTCGATCAGCTGGCCGACCCGCAGTTCGTGCGCGGGGTTCGCGATCGACCACAGCAGGCAGACCGCGACCGCTTCGATGCCACGCGCCTTGAAGGTCGCGAGCGTGGCGCGCAGCGCCGCCTCGTCGAGCGGCTTCTCGATGCCGCCCTCGGCGTTGATGCGCTCGGGCACCTCGAAGGTGTAGCGGCGCGGAACATAAGGGTCCGGGTACTCCATGCGGAGGTTGTGCGGCTCAGCCTTGCCGCCTTCCTTCAGCAGCAGGATGTCCGGGAAGCCGTCGGTGGTGAGGAAGGCGGTGCGCGCAATCTTGCGTTCGACGATGCCGTTCGTCGCGCGGGTCGTGCCGTAGAGGAAGACCGCGGTATCGGCCAGCAAGGCCGGGACGGTGGTGCCGAGCTGCTCGGCGGCGACGGCGAGGCCGGCGTCGATGCTCGCGAAGGCGCGCTGCTTGTCGGTGAGCGCCTTGCCGATCGTGAAACTGCCTTCGGAGCTCGTGACCACGACATCGGTGAAAGTGCCACCGGTGTCGACTGAAATGCGGTAGGGCATCGCTGATTGACCTCTGGTTTTTCGTTGCCGGACTGGCGGGGCCACGCGGCGCAGACCCGCCGCGGCATTCTCGCCGCAGCACCGAGCGTCTTGCAAACCGCGGACCGCCTCCCGCCAGGCGGTGCCGGAACCATCCCCGTCAGTCCGGGGCGAGCAGCTCCAGCCCCTCGACGAGGCGGTCCGCAGCGTGCTCGATGCGCACCAGCCGACCCCAGGCCTGCTGGCCGGTCTGCGCGCCGAAGCGGGCCGCGAGCGACGCCGGCAGGGTCACGCGGACGAAGGCCACGGGTTCGATGCGCAGGTTCCCGGGCAGGCGCCGCAGGACGTGCCCCAGCGGCGTGCGCTCGGCGAGGATTTCCGCGCGCGCCGGCGGCGGGCAGGCCGCGAGGTCCAGGTTGACGACGGCGTACTGCACGACCGCGCCATCGGGGCGTTCGAGGAGGATTTCCCGCGCATAGGTCTCGGCCCGCTGCACGCGCTGCAGCACCCGCACGGCGACCGGCGTGCCGTGCAAGGCCTCGACCGCGGCGGTCATGTGGCCTCGATGATTCAGCAGGCGGTCGCAGCGCGCCGGCAACAGGGGCTGCGGCACGAGCGAGACGTGCTCCCGCCCGAGCGCGCAAGGCAGGGCTTCGAGCAGGGCGGTGAGCAGGGCTTCGGCGGACGACATCGTGGGCACGGGACGACGGGGCGATACGCTGAGGGCTCGCGAGTCTAGGCAGCGGGATGAACCCCCGCAAGCGGACCCGGGCGCTTGCATTCCGGCCGGCCGCGCCCGACGCTTGCAGCGGGCGGCGCCCTGCCGCCTGCACCGACTGAAAAGACGAAACACACGGGCGGACGCACCGCCCGACGAGGAGAAGGGGAGCCATGAGCGAACTGCCGGCCGCGCTCGACGTCACGCGGGCCTACCGCATGATGCGCCTGATGCGCGAATTCGAGGACCAGATGCACGTCGCCATCGCGCGCGGCAACGTGCCCGGATTCACCCACCTGTACGCGGGCGAGGAGGCGAGCGCCGTCGGCGTGTGCCTGCATCTCGCCGACAGCGACGTGCTGTGCAGCACCCATCGCGCGCACGGCCATTTCCTGGCCAAGGGCGGCGACATCGACGCGCTCGCGCTCGAGATCTTCGGCAAGGACGGCGGAGCCTGCGGCGGCAAGGGCGGGTCCATGCACGTCGCCGACTGGTCGCGCGGCATGTGGGGCGCGAACGCCATCATCGGCGCGAGCGTGCCCCACGCGGTCGGCGCCGGCTTCGCGTTCAGCTACCGCGGCGAGCGCGGGGTCGCCGTCAGCTTCGGCGGCGACGGCGCGTCGAACCAGGGCGCCGGTTTCGAATCGATGAATCTCGCGAAGATCCTCAACCTGCCGGTGCTGTTCGTGCTCGAGGACAACGGCTACGCGGAGACCACCGCGGCCGCCTGGGCCTGCGCCGGCCGGCCGGTCGATCGCGCCGCCGGCTTCGGGATCCCCGGCGTCGAGGTCGACGGCACCGATCTCGTCGACGTGTGGACCAAGGTCGGCGCCGGCGTCGCCCGCGCACGGGACGGCGGCGGGCCCTCGTTCTTCCATGTCCGCGTGCCGATTTTCCACGGGCACTACGAGGGTGATCCGGAAACCTATCGCGCGCCGGGTGAAGTGAAGAAACTGCGGGCGGAGCAGGATTGCCTGGTCAAGCTGCGCACCGTCGCGCTGTCCGCCGGACGCGCCACGGCCGCTGCGCTCGACGCGATAGACGCCGAGTGCGCGACGCTCGCCGCGCGCGCCATCGAACGTGCGCAGGCCGCCCCTTTCCCGCCACTGTCCGCCCTGACCACCGACGTCTGCGCGCGTTTCTGAGGAATCCAGCATGGCCATCAAGACCACACGGGAGGCGATCAGGGACGCGCTGATCGCGGAAATGGAGCGCGACGAGCGCGTGTTCGTCATCGGCGAGGACATCGCGGGCGGCATGGGCGCGCCCGGTGAGCAGGACGCCTGGGGGGGCGTGTTCGGGGTGACCAAGGGCCTGCTCGGACGCTTCGGCCGCAAGCGCGTGATCGACACGCCGATCAGCGAGACGGGCTTCCTCGGCCTCGGCATCGGCGCGGCCAACGCCGGCCTGCGGCCGGTCGTCGAGATCATGTTCGTCGACTTCTTCGGCGTCTGCTTCGACCAGGTGCTGAACAACATGGCGAAGTTCCGCTACATGTACGGCGGCAAGGCGTCCACCCCGATCACCGTGCGCACGAGCTACGGCGCGGGCTTCGGCGCCGCCGCCCAGCACAGCCAGGCGCTGTACCCGATTTTCGCGCACATCCCCGGCATCAAGGTCGCGCTGCCGTCGAACGCCTACGACGCGAAGGGCCTGCTGACGGCGGCGATCCGCGACGAGGACCCGGTGCTGTTCTTCGAGCACAAGGGACTCTACGACGAAGCCTGCGAGGTGCCCGACGAATCCTACGTGCTGCCCTTCGGCGAAGCGGCGGTCGTACGCGAGGGTGGCGACTGCTGCATCGTCGCCTTCGGCCGCATGGTGCTGCTCGCCCGGCAGGCGGCGGACCTCCTCGCAGCCGAGGGCATCGAGGTGACCCTCGTCGACCCGCGCACCATCGCGCCGCTCGACACGGACACCATCGTCGAAGCCATCGAGGACTGCGGACGGCTGGTCGTCGTCGACGAGGCGAGCCCGGTCTGCGGCATGGCGTCGGAGATCGCCGCGCTGGCGGCGACCCGTTGCCCTTGCGCGCTGAAAGCGCCGGTGCAGACGGTCACGCCGCCCGCGGTGCCGATCCCGTTCAGCCCGGCACTGGAAGCGGCCTACCTGCCGACCGCGGCGGACATCGCCGCGGCGGTGCGCCGCACGCTGCAGTGACGCGAGACACGGGGCGCGCGGCCTGAACGAAGCGCAGTTCAGGGCCGCACTCGCCGCGTGCGGCTGCCAGGCGGCCGGCCGGAGCCGGCGGCGGCCTGACGGCCGCCGCGCGGGCTCCGCTCACGTGTAACGGTTCATCACGGTCTCGGCGAAGTAGCGCATTTGCTCGACCGGCCGGTCGGTGACCTGGAACGCGAAGTGCGTGAGCCCTGCGGCCTCCAGTTGCCGGATGCGGTCGATGACCTGGTCCGGCTCGCCGATCATCGCTGCCACTTCCGCGACCTCCGGCGACAGGAATTCCCGTTCGTCATCGCGCGTGAACACGAGATGCCCCTCGTGCAGGACGAGGTGCCGGCGTTCGGGCGGCAGGGTCGCCTCGTAGCGCCGGTAGCGCGCGACGTAGTCCGCGATTGAGGAGTCGGAGGGCAGCAGGCGCTCGTCCCACTCGCACATCACGTGCAGCAGGTTGGTGATGAAGGGCCCGAGGCTGTGCAGCACGCGCGCGCTGCCGGCGGATTCGCCGGGCCGCAGCACCGCCAGCGGATAAATGCCCTTCGACGGCACCTGGGCCGGGTCCCGCCCGGCGCGCCGCGCGCCGGTGGCGATCGTCTCGCGCGCGGCGTGCAGCATCGCGGGGGATGCATTCCAGGTCAGGTGCGCATCGCACTCGGCGCCGCAGTATTCGAGGGTCTGCGGACCGAAGGCCGAGAGCGTCAGCGGAATCGGGTGGTCCAGGTTGATGAAGCCGTGCCGACGGTGGAGTAGCTGCACGAGGTGGGACTCGCCCTCGCACTCGTGCTGCGCGGCCTCGCCGCGCAGCAGCGCCTGGATGAGCCGGATCTCGCGCTGCATGCGCTTCAGCGGCACGGGCTTCAAGCCCATCGTCAGCCGCGCGGTGTTGCCGTTGCCGACGCCGAGTTCGACGCGGCCCGGCGCGAGCTGGGCGACGGTCGCGATCGAGTGCGCGATCGTCGGCGCCATGCGCGTGGTGGGCACCGCGACGCCGGTCGCGAGCCGGATCCGCTTCGTCTCGCGCGCGGCGACCGCCATCGTCGCGTAGACGTCCGAGTAGATCATCTGCGAATCGAAGAACCAGGCCTGGTCGAAGCCGAGCGACTCGGCCAGCGCGACGAGGTCGTAGTCACCGATTCTCGAGGTGAAGGCAACGCCGAATTCCATGGAGACTCTCCCGGCGCGTCAGGCGGCGACCGCGCGCTTGAACTGCGGCAGCACTTCCTCGACCAGCGCCTGCTGCGAGGCGGACCACGCCGCGTACTCGTCGAGGAAATCGAAATTGATCACCAGCAGCGTGCCGAAACCGCCGGAGTCGTGCTGCATGTCCGCGAGCTTGGACGCGACGGTGGCCGGCGAGCCGACCAGCCAGTTGTGCTCGACGAGGTATTCCGGGGTGACGTCCGAATCGGGCACGTTCTGGTCGTGCTTGAACACGGACAGCAGGCGGAAGTTCGCGAACAGCGGCAGCAGGTAGTCGCGGTAGGCACGGCCCATCATGCCGTCCAGCGCGAGCCGGCGCGCCTCGGCGTCGGTCTCGGCGATGTAGACCTCGCGCACGACGCGCCAGTCCTCGCGGCGCGGCACGCGGCCGACACGCTCGGCGCCGCGCACGACGGACGCCCAGTGCTCGCGCAGGTAGGCCTGCGACAGGTTGAGGCTCAGGGGCATGAAGCCGAATTCACCGGCCATCTCCAGCGTGTCCGAACGGGGCGACAGGCCGGCGATGCCGATCGGCGGATACGGTTGCTGGTATGGCTTGATGTGGAACTGGAGGCGGCCGTCGAACATCGGCTCGATGCGGTTCACGTTCCAGTACTTGCCGCGATACTCGAAAGGCTCGTCGCTCTGCCACAGGCGCAGGATGATCTCGAGCGCCTCGCGCGTCATGTGGCGGTTCTCGCCGTTCATGCCGTCGACGTTGAACTGCCGCCAGTCGCTCGGCAGTCCTCCCGCGCCGACGCCGAACATGAAGCGTCCCTGCGCGATGTGATCGAGGAAGGCGACGCGGCAGGCGAGCTCCGCCGGATGGTGATAGGGCAGCAGGTGCGCGCCCGGAGCGAGCTTGATCCGCTGCGTGCGCAGCAGGGCCTGCGCGATCAACAGGTCCGGCGCCGGGTTGGGCTCCCAGGGCGCGGTGAAGTGCTCGCCAATCCAGGCCTCCGAAAAGCCCAGGCGATCGCACAGCGCGATGTGCTCGAGGTCCCATTCGAAACCGGCGCGCAGGCTGCGTTCCGGGGGATGTGAAGGCATCATGAACACGCCTGCTTCCATGGGCTGCTCCTGCTTGGCTCGGATGCGCCCGACGCTAGCACGGGCCCGTGGCCCGTCGCAACGAACGGCGGGCGCCGTTCCCGCGCGGCCGCGCGCCGGGCCGGAACGCAGTCGGCGCCGCGGCGCGCGGGCGGCGCTTGATTCCGGGACCGGGGAATGGCGCAATGGGCGGAAAATCCTGCGAACCCGCCGCCTGATGAACGCCCCCGTACAGGTCACCGTGCTCGTGGTCGACGACGACCCGACGGTGCGCGAGCTGCTCGACGACTATCTATCGGACAACGGTTATCGCGTGCTCGAAGCCGGCAGCGGACCCGAGGCGCGCGCGCTGCTCGAGGAGCAGGCGCCGCATCTCGTGATCCTGGACGTCGGCCTGCCGGGCGAGGACGGCCTGAGCCTCGCGCGCTTCATCCGCGAGCAGTACGACATCGGCATCCTGATGGTGTCCGGTGCCGGCGAGACGGTCGACCGCATCATCGGCCTCGAGGTCGGCGCCGACGACTACGTTGCCAAGCCCTTCGATCTCCGCGAGTTGCGCGCGCGCATCAAGAGCGTGCTGCGACGCTACCAGCGCGACCCCTCGCCGCCGCCGGCGGCCGTCGCCGAAAGCGGCCGGCGCGTGCCCTTCGGGGCCGCCGTGCTCGACCTCGACAGTCACCAGCTGTTCGGCCGCGACGGACGCGAAATCGCGATCACCGGCGCCGAGTTCGACCTGCTGCGGATCTTCGCCGAGCGCCCGAACCGCCCGCTGTCGCGCGACCAGCTGATGACACTGACCCGCAACCGCGACTGGGACCCGTTCGATCGCAGCATCGACATCCGCATCGCGCGCCTGCGCAAGAAAATCGAGGCCGATCCGGACAACCCGGTGTGCATCAAGACGATGCGCGGCGTGGGCTACATGTTCGTGCCGCCGCGCGCCTGAGCGGGGCCGGCCGCCGATTGTTGCCCGTTTGTAGCGGCCCGTCCGCGCGCGCCGGGGGGCTTGCTAGACTTCAAAAGCGAGCCCGTCGCCAGCGGGCGCCAGTGCACAGCCAGCAGGACCCTATCCATGACTCCTCCCGTCGTCAGCAAGGTCACGTCGCTGGTCGCCAACCTGCTCGGCCAGGAGGAAGGCGACGGCGCCGAGGCGCTCTACCTCAAGACGGCAATCGCGCTGTCGGCCGCGCGGCGCGACCGTGTCTTCGAGGACCTCACGCAGAGCCTGTGCGAACTGCTCGAGGCCGATGGTGCGCTGATCGGCGTGCACGACCGCGCCGCGCTGGGTGACCGGGTCAAGGTGCTCGCGCTCTACCTCGACGGGCGCTGGGTCGAGGACTTCGAGTATCCCGTCAACGGCACGCCGTGCGCAGACGTGCTGGGCAAGGAATTCTGCTACTTCGAGACCGGCGTCACCGGGCGCTGCACCGATGCCGCGTTCGCACGGCTCGGCATCGAGGGCTACGCGGGGATCCCGCTGCTGAACGCCGACGGCCAGTCGCTCGGGCTGATCGCCGTGATGAGTCACGGTCTGCTCAAGGCGCGCGGTCGCGTGGAGGCACTGCTGCGCCTCTTCTCCGATCGCGTCCTGATGGAGATCGAGCGCGCCCGCACCGAGGACGCGCTGAAGTCCAGCGAGGAACTCTACGGCGCCGTGTTCAACTGGGCCCTCGACGGCATCGCGATGCTGACCCTGGAGCACGAGATCGTCGACATCAACCCGGCGCTGGAGAAGATGAGCGGCTATCGCCGCGAGGACGTGGTGGGGCGCAAGGTCATGGACCTGTGGCCCGGCAACCAGGTGCTGAGCAACTTCTTCGCCGACGTCGTCAAGCACGGCTCGGCGTGCGCGGAGGGCCCGGTGGCCCGTCGCGACGGCCAGCTCGGCGTGCGCGAATTCCGCGGCACGCTGGTCCAGTTCGGCGGCCGCACGCACATCCTGGAAATCGTGCGCGACATCAGCGAACGGCAGCGCGCGGAAGAGCAGCGCGCGGCGCTCGAGAGCCAGCTGCGGCATGCCCAGCGCATGGAGGTCATCGGCCAGCTGACCGGCGGCATCGCGCACGATTTCAACAACATCCTCACCGGCCTGCTCGGGTACGTCGAGATGGCGGGGGAACGCGCCGCCGAGTTGCAGGACGAACGCCTGAGCCGCTATCTCGACCGGGCCGGCCGCGCCGGCGCCCGGGCGCGCGAGCTCGTGCAGCAGATGCTCACCTTCAGCCGTGGCAAGCGCGGCACACCGCGTGCGGTCGACGTCGGGCTGCTGACGCGCAACCTGCTCTCGCTGCTCGAATCGACGCTGCCGTCCTCGATCGAGGTGGAGCCGCTGATCCCCGAGCAGCTCCCGACGACGACCATCGACCCGCTGCACCTGGAGCAGGTGCTGATGAACCTCTGCATCAACGCGCGCGATGCGATGGAAGGCACAGGTCGCCTGCGCATCGAGCTCAGCGAGCATCGGTTCAGTGACTGCTTCTGCTGCGCGTCGTGCAAGCAGGCGATAGACGGCAACTTCGTCGCGCTGTCGATCATCGACACCGGGCCCGGCATCGCGCCCGATGTCCTGCAGCGCATGTTCGAACCCTTCTTCTCGACGAAGGAAGTCGGCAAGGGCACCGGGATGGGGCTGTCGATCGTCCATGGCATCGTCCACGACTACGGCGGGCACCTCGTGGTGCGCACGGCGCCCGGCGAGGGCACGACGATCACCGTGCTGCTGCCGGTCGACGCCGACCGCGGTGACGCGCCCGCCGCCGACAAGGCGGGGCGTGGCAGCCCCGGTGCCAGCGCGCCCCTGGGCGCGCGCGTGCTGCTGGTCGACGACGACGGCGACGTGCTCGAGTACATGCGCGAGCTGCTGGAGAGCTGGGGCTGCCAGGTCACCGCGTTTCGCGACGCGCCGGCGGCGCGGGAACACTTCGCGAGCCATCGCGACGAGTTCACCCTCGCGCTGCTCGACCAGACCATGCCGCAGCTGACCGGCCTCGAGCTTGCGAAGTCGCTGCGCGCGACGCGGCCGGCGCTGCCGGTCGTGCTCTACACGGGCTACAGCGACACACTGAACGAAGAGGTGGTGCGCGAGGCCGGCGTCGCGGCGCTGGTCAAGAAACCCATCGACCGGCGCAGCCTGCGCCGGGTGCTCGAATCGCTGCTGCAGCTGCCCGCGAGCGCCGATACAAACGATTAACATTTTCGCGCGGCGCAGCAATCAGGCGGATACATTCGGCGCGCAGACTGCCTTCCAAGGTCGAAGCACGAGACCACAAGCCGAAAGGAAGGCCGATATGAACCCGATGCAGAATGAAACGCTGGCCGCCGTACTCGCCGGAATCGCCGGCATGGGACTCTGGGCCGCGCTGATCGCGACCATCGCCACGCACCACATGGCGCCTATCGTCTGACGCACCGGCGGGCGCGATGACGGCGCCCCGCCGGCCAGACCACCGACTCCCTCGCGCGGCGCGCGCCCCTCCCCCCCATTTGCGCGCCGCGTTTTCAACCACGCCGCCTCGGCAACGATGCGGCGTTTTTTTTCGTGCGGCGAGTGGCAGGCTGCGGCGAGGCTGATTCGACAGCGAGGAAGCAGAGGGGAAACGGAATCGGCGGCGTGCGGCCTGCAGGTTTCAGCCGCCAGTAAAGTGCCTGCCCCAAAATCACTTTCGTCTCCGTGCTCTCCGTGGCCAAGCGCAGGCCCCGGCGGGCTAGCGCACGCCGAGGTGCTTGTGCCACTGGGCGGTGAATTCCCAGTACATGCCGAGGCGGTTCAGTTCGTAGACGCGTTCGAGGGTTTCCGTCTCGTTGCCGCGGCCGTCACGCCAGGCCGGTTGCAGGTAATAATTCCAGGCGGAGAACTTTTCGTAGTAGTCGCGCAGTTCGTCGATCGACTGCCCGGTGTAGACCACCTTCAGTTCCTGGGCGAAGGTCAGGGCGAGTTCGGCCACCGGCGCCTTCGGCGACACGGTGCACCAGTCCCAGGGCGCATTGACCCGGCGCATGCCCGAGGTCTGCACGTTGATGTACAGCCCCTCCCGGCGCAGCGCGGCGATCAGGGCGTCGAAATCGGGCTGGTCGAGCGGCTCGCCGCCGGTGATCGACACCCAGCCACGCGAACCCACCGCCTCGACGGCCATGGTCGCGAGCTGGCTCGGCGAATATTCCGTGCCGCCCTTGAAGGCGAGGGATTCGGGCTGGTCGCAGATGTCCCGGATCGGGCACTTCACGCTGCAGCCCTGCGCGCGGATGAAGAACATGGGCTTGCCGGTCAGGTGACCTTCACCCTGGATACTGTGAAAAATTTCGCTGACCAGCATTTGGAGTCGCTCGGAGCAGATAAGGTTTGACGGGTATGGCCGCCGCGTCGGGAGGGTCCCGCGCCGGCATCCGGCCGCCCGGCCGTCGCTTTCGACCTTCCGTTCACGCGGAAGTGCCGGCGGCGCCCCGCCCGACGCGGGCGTTGGCGTTGAGAAATCCCGCGGGCGGGGGCGCATTCTAGGAGCTTCGCATCCCTGCTGTCAGCCGGCCCGGTGGCGAGCCTGGTCGAACTTCGCTAACTTGCTGGCGCGATCGGCACGCACAGACCGAAAACCAGGGGGAATCTTGGATCTTTCCGAACGCTTGCGCGGCGTGGGCGCCGCCTTGTCCGAAATCACCGAGCGCTGGGTGCCGGACGCCTGGGTGATCTGCATGATGCTGACCGCGGTCGCCCTGGTGCTCGCGGTACTCGGCGCCGGGACCAGCCCGGAGGCGGCCGTCCTCGCGTGGGGCCAGGGCGTGTGGAAACTGCTCGCGCTGGGCATGCAGTTCACCCTGTCGATGGTCGCCGCCTATGCCTGCGTCGCCTCGCGCCCCGCCTACCGCTTCTTCTACTGGCTCGCCGGGCTGCCGGATCCGGCCAAACCGGTGCAGGCTGTGATCCTCGCCGGCGTGTTCTCGATGATCACCGGCTACATCAACTGGGCACTCTGCCTCGTGGCCTGCGCGCTGTTCACGCCCTTCGTCATCAAGCGCAACCCGCGCAGCGACGTCCGGCTCGTGATCGCCTCGGCCTATCTCGGCCTCGGCACGATCTGGCACGGCGGCCTGTCGGGCTCGGCGCCGCTGATCCTGGCGACCCCGAACAATCCGCTGGTCACGGCGCCCACCGGCGCGAGCCCCGTGGTCGATCGCCTGTACCCGATCTCGGAGACGCTGTTCTCCACTTACAACCTGCTCTACTGCGCCGCCATCTTCGTCGTCGCACTGCTCACGGTCACGGTGCTTCATCCCAAACGCGACGTGCGCACGCTGAGCCCCGAGCAGGCCGACGCGATCATGCCCGCCCCGCCGGAGGAGGATCCCCCGAGCCTGCGCCCGGCCGATCGCATAGACCGCTTCCGCGGCTGGACCTGGCTTGCGATCCTGCTGGTGCTGTATCCGCTGGGGCACTCGTTCGCGACCCGCGGCATCGGCAACAGCTGGACGATCGACGCCTACAACGCAAGCTTCATCGCGCTGGCACTGGCGCTGCACGGCAATCCCGTGTCCTTCCTGCGCGCCTGTCGGCGTTCGATGGATTCCGCCTGGGGCATCATCGTGCAGTTTCCGTTCTACGGCGGCATTTTCGGCCTGCTGCAGTTCACCGACCTCGGGCACTGGTTGGGCCAGCTGTTCAGCAGCCTGGCGACCACCGGCACCTACCCGCTGATCGTCTACGCGTACTCCGGCCTGATGAACCTGTTCATCCCCTCGGGCGGATCGAAGTACCTGATCGAGGCGCCGTTCCTGATCCCGGCCGGCGAATCACTCGGCGTGTCACCGGTGACGACGACGCTGGCCTACGGTTACGGGGATTCGACGACGAACCTGATCCAGCCTTTCTTCGCGATCCCGATTCTCGCCGTCACGCGGCTGCGCTTCGGCGAGATCGTCGGTTACACCTTCCTCGTCGCGGTGGTGCTGTTCGCGACGAACTGCGTCGCGATGCTGCTGATCCCGCCGGACCTGTGAGGCCCGCGGCGGGCGGAGACTCGGCCGGGAAAACTCAGCCGCCGGTCACTACGACGCAGCGGCCGGGAGTGCAGAGATAGCGCTGCAGCGCCGCCATCTCCTGGTCGGCGCGCAGGCGGGACAGCACGAGGAGGCCGATTTCCTCGTTCGTGGCCAGCGCGAACTCGCCGTCGGAGGGAACCGGCACGATCGAGGATCCGGCGCGCGCCGCGTCGCCCAGCAGCTCGTGCGCGAGCTCGAACGCGTTCTCGTCGCCGCCCCCCTCGCCCGTGACAACCCCGATGCGCCGTCGCGTGGCGCGCGCCGGCTTCGCGCAGCCGGGCGGCGCGGTCCCGCCCAGCAGCAGCACGTCCCGCGCCGACAGCGTCTCCAGCGCGGCGGCGAGCAGGCGGCCACGGATGATTTCCATCGCAGTCTGTACGCGCCGGGCGGCCGCGAGGCCGCTCAAGCGCCGTTCGCAGTCACGCGCGGCGCGCGCCATCGCGCGCGAGGCGGCTTCGCTGTCGAACGGACGCAGGGCGCCCGACCAGCGGTCGATCTCGTGCACGAATGGCAGCGCGCCGGCGACCGCGAGCTCGCTCGCCTCGCGCACGAGGGCGAGCAACTGCCGTTCGCGCCGGCTCGCGAGATCGACACCCAGCTCGAAAAGCTCGTCGGCGACCTCCGGATCGTGCACGGCGACCAGCACCCGACCGCGCGGCCTGTCATTCATCGTCGTTGTGCTCCTCGCCGGCACGCGCGAAATCGCGTCGCTGCACCGAGAATTCGATCAGCCGCGCCTCGGCGAGGCCATTGACCGAGTTCTCCGGGAACTGCCCGTTGGCATCGCGCGCCCCGGCCTCCACGCTCGTCAGGAGGTGCAGGGCTTCGTCGACCGACGCGACTGCATACACGTGGAAGGTGCCCGCGGCCGAGGCTTCGACCACATCTTCCCGCAGCATCAGGTGCTTCACGTTCGCCTGCGGGATCAGCACGCCGTGCCCGGCGCCCAGCCCTCGCGCACGGCACACGTCGAAGAAACCTTCGATTTTCTCGTTGATGCCACCCACCGCCTGCACCTCGCCGAGCTGGTTCACGGAGCCGGTCACCGCGAAACGCTGCAGGATCGGAATGCCGGAGAGCGAGGACAGCAGCGCGCACAGCTCGGCGAGCGACGCGCTGTCTCCGTCCACCATGCCGTAGGACTGCTCGAACACGAGACTCGCGGACATCGACAGCGGCACCCCGGCCGCGTAGCGCGACGCGAGGAAGTTGGAGAGGATCATCACGCCCTTCGAATGGATCGCGCCGCCGAGCTCGGTTTCGCGCTCGATGTCGATGACGCGACCGTCCCCGAGCCGGGTGGTCGCGGTGATGCGCGAAGGCTGACCGAAGGAGAAGCTGTTGGTGCGCAACACCGACAGTCCGTTGATCTGGCCCACGACGTGACCGTCGGTGGCGATGATACGGTTGCCGCGCAGGACCTCCTCGAGCATGCGTTCCCGGATCCGGTCGCCGCGATGGCGTTGACGCGCGATCGCCTCACGCATCGCCGCGCCGTCGATGGTCGTCGCGTCGGCGACGCCCGCGCAGTAGTCGGCTTCCCGGATCAGGTCGTCGAGCGCGTGGAGCTGCGTGCTGAGCCGCTCCGCGTCCTCGGCGAGCCTCGCACTGTGCTCGACGAGCACGCAGACGGCGGCACGCTCGAGCGGTCGCGCATTCGCCTCGCGGGCCAGGCGTGCGAACAGGCGTGCATACGCCAGCTGGCTCTCGGGCGTGCGCGGCACCTCGTCCTCGAAGTCGGCGATGACCTTGAACAGGTCCCGGAACTCGGGGTCGTTCGCCTCCAGCAGGTACATCAGCCAGCGCTCGCCGACGAGGCACACCGTCACGTCGAGCGGTATTGGCGTCGGATCCAGCGACACCGTCGTCAGCAGGCTGAACATCAGCTCGGATGCGTCCAGCCGCACCTCGTTCGCGCGCAGGTTGCGCTTCAGGGCTTCCCACGCGAAGGGCTGGAGCAGCAGCTGGCGCGCGTCCAGGATCAGGAAGCCACCATTCGCCTTGTGCAGCGCGCCGGCCTTCAGCAGCGTGAAGTCGGTCAGCAGCGTGCCCATCATCGCCCGGTGCTCGATGCGGCCGACGAGGTTCGCGAGTGTGGGCAGATCAGTGTGCACGACCGGCGCGGCCTCGAGCGCGCCATTGTCGACGAACAGGTTGACCTCGTAGCGCTGGAACACCGCGCTGACGTCGAAGCCCTCGCCACCGGCCGCTGCGACCTGTTGCGGCCCCATCATGAAGGCTGGAGCGTGCGCGACGATGTCCGTGCGGATTTCCTCGAGGTAGGCGAGCACTTCCGGCAGGTCCGGAAAGCGCGCGCGGACCTCGTCGACGAGGTGGTTGACGACGTACTCCGCGATTTCACGGTTCAGCGCCTTCAGCTGCTCGCGCATTTCCTTGAACCACAGCGGGAACTGGCGCACCGTCGCCTGCAGTTCCGCCTGCAGCGCCTCGATGATCCCCTTGATGCGCGCCTGGTCCTCGGCGGGCAGCTTCTGGAACTTGGACGGGTGCATCGCCTCGCCCTGCTCGTCCATCGGGGCGAAAGCGAAACCGGACGGCGTGCCGATCAGCAGCACGCCCTGCTTGGCCGCCCGTTCGCTGAGCTCGCTGATCGCCCGCTGCTGGCGTTCCTGGAACTGGGCCTCGATGTCCTCCTGCCGCTTGCGGTTCTCCTCGCGCCCGAAAGCCGCGGGCAGCGCAGTCTTCAGGTCCTCGACGAGGCGGGTCATCGCGTCCTGCAGCGCGGCGCCGCGGCCCGCCGGCAGGCGCAGCGCGCGCGGCTGGTGGGCGACCTTGAAGTTGTTGACGTAGCACCAGTCGTCGGGCACCGGCCGGCCGCGCGCCTCGCGTTCGAGTTCGCTGCTGACGAGTGACAGGCGCCCGCTGCCGGCGGGACCGCAGGCAAAGACGTGGTAGCCCGGGCCGCGCACGCGCGTGCCGAAGCGCAGGGCTTCGACCGCACGCGCCTGCCCGAACGCATCGACGAGCGGCTCGAGTTCGGCGGTGGTCGTGAACTCGAACTGGTCCTCGGGACAGCGCGTGCGCAGCACCGCGCTCGGCAGGCACTCCGGCGTCACGACCTACTTCCCGCTGCCGAGGAGGGCTCTCAGTTCATTCATGTCGATGATGCTGCTGTCGTCGCCCGCCCGCGCGAGGTGCAGGTCACGCCAGTAACCGAACTCTTCGAGCAGGTTGTAGGACTCGCGCGCATAGGGCCCCTGCGGCGCGGCGCGGATCGCCGAGGCGAAGAGCAGCTCCATCTCGGGCACGGAGTACTTCGGCTCGATGGTGCGCAGCGCAATGATGCCGAGCATGTAGTAGGCCTCGGCGACGTCGGCGCCCTTGGCGTCGGGCTGGGCGGCGACGAAGCGCTGGAGCAGGCTCGCGGCGACGAGGTCGTGAATCGCGCGCTCCCGCCCACGCGGCGCGCGGGTCAGGCCGTCGGCCTTGTGGAACAGGTCGCGGGCCCGGGCGAGCGAGGGCTCGCCCTGCAGGAGAGGGGCGAGCTCGGTGATGCTGGCCTGCCACTGCTCGATGCGGGCGCGCAGGTAGCGCGGCGTATCCGGTCGCGCGGCGAACTTGGCGAGCAGGGCGTGTGCGCGCTCCGGATTCTGGCGCACGACCAGCGTCACATTGAGGTAGTCGAGCAGCACACCGGCGTTGTCGAGATCTATCGCGTCCTCCTTCGGGCTCAGCAGCTTCTTCTCGAGCACGGCCTCGGCGGCGTCGAACTGGCGGGTGGCGACGTAGAGCTGCGCCAGTTCGCTCGCATCGAAATCAGCGGTGTCGACGCGGGACATCAGGCGCTGGCCGAACGCCGCCTGGGCGTCCGACGGCAGGCGGGAATGGCAGGCGACGCAGTGCTGCGTGAGCTCCATCAGCGAGAAGTACGCGTAGGACGGCCAGGTCTCCTTGAAGGAATTCGTGATGTCACGCGTAGTCTCGTCGAAGGAACGCGCCAGGCCGCGGAATTCGCTGTCCTTGTCCTTCGCGTGATCGACGAGGGCCTCGGAGGCCTGCTTCAGCACGGCGAGCTTTTCGTCGATCAGCTCGCGGTCCCACGACGTGGCCTGCTCCGCATCGCGCACCGACAGCGGCAGCAGGTAGGCGATCGCGTCGTAAACGCGGTGCATCACCTCGCGCGTGGTGCTGTCGCCGCCGGCTTCCGCGGCGCTGGCATTCGCGCACAGCAGCAGCGCACCGGCAAAAATCGTGAGCAGTCTGGACATGGGTGACCTCGCAGCCTTGGTTGTCTGTTGGTTCGATTCCGTCAGCCCATGGTGCAGCAGCGACCGGCTGGACGGTTGATCGCGATCATTCGCCGCCGCGCGGGGCGGCGCCCCGCGACCGACGCTCAGGCGCCGATGCCTTCGAAGAGCACGCTCGACAGGTAGCGCTCGCCCGCGTCCGGGAGGATCACGACGATGGTCTTGCCGGCGAACCCGGGTTCCCGCACCAGGCGCGCCGTCGCGGCAACGGCGGCGCCGCAGGAGATGCCGCACAGGATCCCCTCCTCGCGCGCCAGCCGCCGCGCGTACTCGACGGCCTCGTCATTGTCGACCTGCTCGATGCGGTCGACGAGATCGAGGTCGAGCGTGCCGGGAATGAACCCGGCGCCGATGCCCTGGATCTTGTGCGGTCCCGGCCGCAGCGGCTCGCCGGCCCTGCGCTGGCTCATCACGGGGCTCGCGGCGGGTTCGACGGCCACCGTGACGACGGGCCGGCCGCGGCCGTGCTTCAGATAACGGGAGACGCCGGTGATCGTGCCGCCGGTGCCGACCCCGGCCACGACGACGTCCACCTGGCCATCGGTCGCGTCCCAGATCTCGGGACCGGTGGTGCGCTCGTGCACCGCGGGGTTCGCCGGGTTCTGGAACTGCTGCGGCATGTGATAACGGGCGGGGTCGGTGGCCACGATCTCCTCGGCCTTTGCAATCGCGCCCGCCATGCCCTTCGCGCCCTCGGTCAGCACGAGGTTGGCGCCGAAGGCCTTCAGCACCTTCCGCCGCTCGATGCTCATCGTCTCGGGCATGGTCAGCGTCACGGGATAGCCGCGCGCCGCGCAGACGAAGGCGAGCGCGATACCGGTGTTGCCACTGGTCGGCTCGACGAGTTCCATGCCGGGCTTGAGCACGCCGCGCCGCTCGGCATCCTCGACCATCGCGGCGCCGATGCGGCACTTGACGGAATAGGCGGGGTTGCGTCCCTCGATCTTGGCCAGGACCAGCGCGCGCGTCCCGTCGACGACCTTGTTCAGCCGCACCAGCGGCGTGTTGCCGATGGACAGCGAGTTGTTCTCGAAGTACTTCATGTAAACCACCTTCCCGGGTCTCGCGGCGTGCGACCATCCTAGCGAACCGGCGACGGGTGGTGAAGGCGGACGCTGCCCGGCGTGACGCCGCGAGGCAGCCGCGGCCGTCGCCGGCTCTCTCCACCCGCTCCTGTTTCCGCGTATAGTAACGCCCGCGCCAGCGTGTCCCGCGGGCGACCCAAAAAAACAAACGACTGTCCTGACTCCCGCGCCCTCGCCCGGCCGCGCCAACAGATCCGCCCGAGGCTTTCACGGTATGACCCCGATCTACGAACGGCAGGCGCGCAGCCGCATCGCGGCGGCACTCGCACTGTTCCTGGCCCTGCTCGGTATCACCCAGGGCGCCGCGGCGCGCGACAAGATGGAACTGGGCTGGCTCGAGCGCATTCGCCTGCAGCCGTGGGACTTCGTGCTGAAGGCGAAGCTCGACACCGGCGCCAAGTCGGCCGCCATCCATGCCACCGACATCGAGCGCTTCGACAAGGACGGCAGGCAATGGGTGCGCTTCAAGCTGTGGCTCAACCACCGCGACCCGGGCAGCGAGACCATCACCGTCGAGAAGCCGCTCGCGCGGGACGTCAGGATCAAGCTGCGCGGCACCGACAAGACCCAGTCGCGGCCGTCGGTCAAGATGGAATTCTGCCTGGGAGGCAAACGCTTCCAGGCCCTCTTCACGCTGACCAACCGCGAGCGCTTCAACTACCCGGTCCTGCTCGGCCGGCGCTTCCTGACGGACATCGCGGTCATCGATCCGGCGGCCCGCTACAACACCGATCCGACCTGCCCCAAACCGCAATCGAAATGAGGTCCGCCCCGCGCCGGGCCGGTCATCACGACAGGGAGTAGCCAGTTTGCGTTTTTCAGCCGTTTTCGTCCTCGCCTTCGTCTGTGCGGCCCTCGGCCTTTCAATCGCCTATCTCAAGGTGAACCGCCTGTCGGTGCCGCTCGATGCGTCCGCCGAGGCGACCGTCTGGGACGTCGAAGCCCGCATCGCCTTCGAGGGCCGGGGCGGCCCGGCCAAGGTTGCGCTGGAACTCCCGAACACGCCCCCGGGCTTCGCGCTGCTCGACGAGGACTTCGTCTCGCGCGCCTACGGCCTGGCAGTCAGCACCGCCGAGAACGGCAGCCCCCGCAAGGCCGTGTGGACCGTGCGCCGCGCCGCCGGGACCCAGGCGCTGTACTACCACATCAAGGTCTATCCGAAGCGTGAAGAGGTGGCCGCGGATCCCGGCCCGGCGCCGACCTTTCCCGAAGTGCCGGAATATGCCGAGCCGCTGCGCTCGGCGATTGAGGCGGTGCTGAAGAAGGCGCGCGAGGAATCCGCCGACATCGTGACCTTCACGAGCCTGCTGGTCGCGAACATCAACGAATCGCAGGACGAGAACGTCAAGCTGATCCGCAAATCGGCGACCGACGACAACTGGGCGACGATGCTCACGGAGGTGCTCGCCGGCGCGCGCATCCCGAGCCGGGTGGTCTACGGGCTGCCGCTCGAGAAGGATTTCGTCGACATGCCGCTGACCGCCTGGCTTGAAGTTCACGACGGCGAACGCTGGCACGGTTTCAATCCGCGCAACGGCCAGAGCGGCTATCCGGCCAACTTCCTCATCTGGTCCTACGACAACCCGAAGATCACGACGACCAAGGGCGTGCGCGCGGTGGAAGTTGGCTTCTCCGGCAACCGGACGCCGATGCCGCAGTTGTCCGTCGCGAACACCATCGAGTCCAAGCTCGACACCGGCCTGATGGCGCTGTCCCTCAACGACATGCCGGTGCGCACGCAGAACGTTTACCGCGTGCTGCTGATGGTGCCGCTGGGCGCCTTCGTGATCGTGCTGATGCGCGGCGTCGTCGGCGTGCCGACCTTCGGCACCTTCATGCCCGTGCTCGTCGCGCTCGCGTTCCGCGAGACGAAGCTCGCGGCCGGCATCGCGCTGTTCCTGATCGTCGTGTCGGCCGGCCTCGCGATCCGCACGGCGCTCACGCACCTGCGGCTGCTGCTGATGCCGCGCCTCGCGAGCGTGCTCGTGATCACGATCGGCATCATGCTGGCGATAAGCCTGCTGTCGGCGAAGCTCGGCATCGAGCAGGGCCTGTCGATCGCGCTGTTCCCGATGGTCATCCTGACGATGACCATCGAGCGCATGAGCATCGTCTGGGAGGAACGCGGCCCCGTCACGGCGATCAAGGAATTCCTCGGCAGCCTGTTCGTCGCGGTCTGTGGCTACTACGCGATGACCGAGCCCCACCTCGTGTACCTGATGTCGACGTTCCCCGAACTGCTGCTCGTCGTGCTCGCCGCGTGCCTGTGCTTCGGCGCCTACACCGGCTACCGCCTGAGCGAAATCCTGCGGTTCCGCGACCTCGCGAAGCGCTGAGGCGACGATGTTCTTCGACACCTGGCTCAAACTTCGCAACGCGGGCGTGCTGGGCCTCAATGCGCGCAACCGCGAGTACATCATGCGGCACAACCCGCGCCGCCGTTATCCGCTCGTCGACGACAAGCTGACGACGAAACGGCTCGCTATCGAGGCCGGCATCGCGGTACCCCAGCTCTACGCGGTGTTCCAGACCGAGCACGATCTGACCAGGCTCGCCGAGCGGCTCGCGCCGTACAGCGAGTTCGTGATCAAGCCGGCGCACGGCAGCGGCGGCAGCGGCGTGCTCGTGATCGACGGCCGCCGCAAGGATCTCGTCGTGAAGCCGGACGGCCGTGGACTCACCCTCGACGAAGTCGAGTTCCACGTCTCCAACATTCTCAGCGGCATCTACAGCCTCGGCGGCGTGCCCGACGACGCGATGGTCGAGTACCGGGTGCGGGTGGACCCGATCTTCGATCCGGTCAGCTACCAGGGCGTGCCCGACATCCGCCTGCTGGTGTATCGCGGGGTGCCGACGATGGCGATGGTGCGCCTGCCGACCCGACAGTCGGACGGCAAGGCGAACCTGCACCAGGGCGCGGTCGGCGTGGGCATCGAGATCGCGACCGGCCTGACGGTGCACGGCGTGTGGCAGAACCGCACCGTCGCCGACCATCCGGACTTCGGCGTGTCGCTGTCGCACATCGCGATCCCGAACTGGCCGCAACTGCTGGAGCTGGGCGCGCGCTGCTACGAGTTGACGGGCTTGGGTTACCTCGGCGTCGACATCGTGATCGACCGCACGCACGGGCCCTTGCTGCTGGAGTTGAATGCGCAAGGGCCCGTGCGTGCGGTCGATCAC
>Ga0255182_1000505_pt1 | contig 25530 bp, 25 predicted proteins | sample Atl_UVDOM_RepA_8_FD_188420 | JGI IMG/M metagenome (GOLD analysis project Ga0255182, IMG submission 188420) | Freshwater microbial communities from Altamaha River, Georgia, United States - Atl_UVDOM_RepA_8d | ecosystem: Environmental > Aquatic > Freshwater > River | place: USA: Georgia...
CACCCCAGCCGAGTCGAAACACAATCAGGCTCAGCGCAAGTACGCCAAACCGGCCATGCCAGACCATGGCATCACCACCCATTTTTCCCGAGACAAACGAGGCGAGGATGCAAAGGGCAAGCATCCAATGAAAACAGCGTGTCGGCAGATCCCAGACACGAATTTTTTGCTCACTTTTATCGGGATTCATGGCCGGATTATCCCGAATTTCTCTGGCCGCCTACAATGAGACCTATGTCTCATTTGGATCCCCACGCTGCACGCAATCCATGGTGGGCCGGCTGCAGAGATGCATTCGGCATACCGGCGGCGGTGCTGGTTGCCGGGATGATCGGTTTCGGTGCGCTCGGCCACGCGAGCGGATTGTCACTTGGCATCACAACCGCCACCACTTTTTTTATTTATGCGCTACCTGGCCAGGTGGTGTTTGTAGAAATGGTTGCACTCGGTGCCTCGGGTTTTGCGATCGCATTAGCGGCAGCGCTTACTGCAGCAAGATTTCTGCCGATGACACTGACACTTATTCCTCAGATTCCAAAAGAAGATCGCAGGCCCCGCCTTTATGCGGCCGCTCATTTTATTTCGATGACCAGCTGGGCGGTCATGATGCGCGACTTCGCGAGTATCTCTCCACGCGATCGCATGGCGTATTTCACAGGATTCGGTATGACCTGCTGGGCCGTAAGCGTGCCCGCAACCATGCTGGGCTATCTACTGGCAGGGTATGTCCCGGCACCGATTACCATCGGTCTGGTCATGCTCAATCCGCTATTTTTTCTCCTCAGTTTTGTTGAGGTGCAGGCCCGCGCGAGCCGCCTCGCTGTCTTGATCGGCGGTCTGTCCGGTCCCATCGTCTATGGATGGGCCCCCGGATGGAGCATTCTGCTGTGCGGATTAGCGGGGGGCACCGCCGCGTTTTTTCTCGATGCTGCGCTGGGCAGAAAACCGTAACTGGCAAGACTGGACATGAATGTGGAAGAATTACTTCATCTAGCCCCGGGATCTGCCCTGTGGGCCTGGAGCATTCTGGTGGGTGCCTCCCTTGGTACCTATGCCTGGCGCGGACTCGGCGTGTTGCTGTCGGGCCGACTTCAACAACATAGCCCACTCTTTGGCTGGATTACCTGCGTGACCTATGCCATGGTGGCCGCACTGGTCGTGCGCATCATCGTGCTACCCGTTGGCGTGCTTGCTCAGACCCCAATGGCCTATCGGGTGGTCGCCGCTGGTACTGCTGTTGCCATCATGATGAGCAAAAAGAATAGGCTTGTCCCGGCCATTATCACCGGCACACTGCTCATGATGATCCTGGGATGGCTTGACCCGATCAGCCTTCTTTAAATGGCACCCGAATACCGTTGGCATCAAAGGACTGCTTGAGCGTCTTTAAAAAATCGCGGCGCACCGCACTCTGCTCCGATGGTCTTACCTTGAAGCGGCAGCGGACGATCTGGTGTGACTCCATCCATTGATCAACGCCCATAATTTCAATCGGAGCCAGGATTCGTTGCGCACACTCTGGACGACGCGAAAAATCAGCCCCAGTATCGCGAATGACCTGGTAGACCTGATCAAGATCAGATGAATAAGCAATACGCAGATCCATCATTGCATATGAAAAATCGCGACTGCGATTGGTCACGGACGCAATCACACCGTTCGGAACAAAATGTACTGCTCCTTCAAGATCTCGGAGTCGGATATAACGAAGAGTGACCTCTTCAACGGTGCCTGACTTCCCCCCAATATCCACAAGATCTCCGACACGAATCTGGTCTTCGATCAGCATCACGAAGCCTGTGAAGTAATCCTTGACCAGGCTCTGCGCGCCAAATCCCACGGCCAGACCGGCAACCCCTGCAGTCGCGAGAATCGGGGCAATTGAAATACCAATCTCCGACAAGACCAGCATGACGGCGACCGCACCAATAATCACCGATGCGATATATCGAAACACGCGCATCAGTGTCTCAAGGCGCTTTCGGTCCTCTGGATTGGGATGCTTGACTGCCCAGCCAGAGTCCAGCGCTCGAATCAGACGGCCCGAGGCCGACAGGAGTGCCCAAGAAATCAAAAGAATAAGAAATACATTGGTCAGGGCGACCAGACCCTTTGCCCAGACGGGAAGCTCGGCCCCCAGCTGCGCAACAAAAAATCGTTCAACAAACTCTTTCATCGTAAAATCCCTATGTCTTCTGCCTGAAGATGATCTGGACCAACGAGGGCCCCACTATAACGCCACCATCAGGAAGCATCATGTCCATCATTCATCCCGCTTTCTATATTGAAGATATTAAAGTCGGCCAGACGGCCCAACAATCCAAAACAATCACCGAGACCGACATCATCCTGTTTTCGGCGGTCTCGATGGATACCAATGCGATTCATCTGGATGAAGACTATGCCAAAACAACACGTTTTGGTACACGTATCGTGCACGGCATGCTCACGGGCAGCCTGATCTCCTCGGTGCTTGCAAATCGTCTTCCAGGTCCGGGCACGATTTTCCTTACCCAGACCATGAAATTTCTGGCTCCGGTACACCCCGGCGACACCATCACTGCAACTGTCACGGTGCTTGAGGTCATTCCCGAGAAGAGCCGCGTTCGACTTGAGACGGTGTGTTCCGTCGGCGGTAAACGTGTACTTGAGGGTGAAGCCCTCGTGCTGGGCGTTTCGCGCAATCGGAAATAACCGGCCGCCCACTTTATGGGCGGCCACAGTGGCTGGAGCTATCCACGTGCAATTGCGATTTCAAGGAGCTGCCGGCGAAGTGACAGGATCGCAGGCCATTGTCGATGTATTCACAGATGGCCGGCCGCACCGATTTTTGGTGGACTGCGGCATGTTCCAAGGCGGCCATGATGCAGACCGAAAAAATCTCGCAGGATTCGGAGTCCCGCCCGAGTCGATTGAGTTTGTCGTGCTCACCCATGCCCATATCGATCACAGCGGCCTGCTGCCCAGGCTATGTGCCCAGGGGTTCTCGGGCCCCATTTACTGTACGGCGGCCACACTCGATTTACTCGAGGTATTACTTCTCGATAGCGCCCATATTCAGCAGTCGGAGCTTCGACGGGCAGAACGTCGGCGTGATACCGGTCGTTGGCGTGGTCCACTGCCAGAGCCTCTATACGGTACCGAAGATGTCCAACGGTGCATTGGGCAGTGTCGCACTGTCGCCCTCGGCAAGGCTAGGCCGCTTGCCGAAGGAATATCACTGACGTTTTATGATGCAGGTCATATTCTCGGCTCGGCCAGCGCCGTGCTCGACATTGCAGAGGATCCCACGGAGTCCCGAAGGCACGGCCACGCACCGACAGCGGTTCGACATCGGCGGCTGGCGTTCTCAGGGGATGTTGGTACTCGAGGCCGGCCGATTGTGAATGACCCTGAGCGGATATCACAGGCGGATATTCTGGTGATGGAGTCCACCTATGGTGATCGGCTGCACCGGTCTCTGCGGGAAACCGAAGATGAACTGGTGACCATCATTCACAGCGCACTCCGATCAGGAGGAAACATTGTGATGCCTGCGTTTGCAGTGGGCCGCACACAGGAGGTCATTGCGCTTTTGCTCGATATGATTCGCCAGCATCGGCTTCCGCGGCTATCTATTTTTGTTGACTCGCCAATGGCAACTGCCGCCTCACGTATCACGGAGGCCCATCAACATAGTCTTGATCCGCACAGCAGGGAGCTATTCTCCTGGGCCAGAGCACACCCCGAGTCCGTGAGCGTGCGCTATCTGACTTCTGTCGATGAGTCGAAGGGCCTTAACCAGATCCGAGGCGGGGCCGTGATCCTATCGGCAAGCGGCATGTGCGAGGCCGGCCGGATTCTGCATCATTTGTTTTGGAATCTTCCCAACCCGCAGAGTGCGGTCATCATCACCGGCTTTCAGGCGATCGGCAGCCGCGGCCGTGCGTTAGTCGATGGCGCGAAATCACTCAAGCTATTCGGCCGCGAGATCCCCGTTAAAGCATCGATCCACACGCTTGGCGGCCTGTCAGCGCACGGCGATCAGAATGACCTGCTGTGGTGGTGTTCCAGCATTAAGCCAGCACCACAACACGTGTTTATCACACATGGTGAGGCGCAGGCATCACAGACGTTTGGAAAATCACTAGAGCAGAAACTGAAGTGGCGGAACATCCGGGTTGTCGAACCCGATAAGGCCTATCACTGCTGATACGAACGGGATCGCAGGCCCCACTTCCATAGCCACTCAAAAGGCAGTGGCAGGACCAAGAAAAGGTGCTCCAGTATCGCCAGCGACAAGAGACTGCCGACCAGCGTGAGGCTCACCGCATTAAAACTTCCGGCTGGTGCTGAGACGACAGACTGCCAGATCGGAATGGAAATCGCCACAGAAATCAACAGAGACACCGGCAGAAAAGCATTCATACGACGGCGTTTAAAATAGGTCTGCAGGTACTTCAAATGAGACGGGAGAAAATCCTCATTAAGATTTCTGACACCAAAATAGACATTCAGCTTTGCGCTCTGTCGCATGGTCCAGAGCACCAGATAGGTCCAAAATCCGACCTGGTTCACCCCATCCCGGCTCACCAGCCAGACCATCGCACCAAGCACCACCAGGGCAAGCTCGTGATAGAGAATCGTTTCTGCCGCGAGCCCGAATTTCCGCCAGCCGCGGGCACCTTCTGGACAGTCGGTCTTTCGACTGCCAGTCACAAACCCCAGTAAAAATCCGATCTCCTGCCAGGCCCAGACCAAGACCGCGCAGCTAAATGCGCAGTAGGCCGCCCAGACATCGCTCACATGGCTGGTGAGCTGCAGTGCCGATAGCGCTGCAACCAACACAATGGTTGCAGCCGTCATCGTCCATTTGAAGGTATACCGAGGCAGGCCATTCAAGTACAAGATAACGCCGGTGCTTAACCACCAGACAAATACCGTGTACAGCACGGCCGCTAAGGCATGGGACATCACCATGTGGGCGCCAGACGGACATCCTGCGGCAGATCGTGATAACGAACCGGAAGAAGAAACAGACGGCAAAAGACAAGGGTCGCCCGAGCCCCGTGCCAGGCATGCCGCATTCTGCCGAGGATGCCGCCCTGCTCTCTTGCCTGGGCGACCTGCTCGGCGATGATGCGAAGTTGCTCAAAGCCCGCATGCAGTCTTGGATCATCCAGATTTAGGGTAACGGGAAAGACCTGCCTGGAGATCTCCGTCGTCGTACGGAAGACTTGAAAGTCATAAGTGGTCGGATCAATTCCGACCGCCCGATGAAACTCGGGGCGGGCATGATCCCGAACGTACATCGTGGCATATACGGCCAGCTGAAAGAAACGAATCCAGAGCAGATTCACGCCCTTCAGCAGCTTGGGGTCTGCACGCATGAGCATCGCAAATGCCTCGCCGTGGCGAAACTCATCGTTACACCATTCCTTAAACCAGCCAAAGATCGGATGGAATTTCAGCTCCGGATGCCGCTCGATCTGCCGGTAAATTGTGATATAGCGTGCATAACCGATTTTTTCTGAAAGATAGGTCGCATAAAAAATGAATTTAGGTCGGAAATAAGTATATTTTTTTGTCTTGGCCAGAAAACCAAGATCGACACCAATTCCGAAATCCTTAAGCCATTGGTTGATAAAGCCCGCATGCCGGCTCTCGTCGCGGGCCATATAGCCAAACAAGGCCCGCATATCCTCGTTTTTAATTCGTCGCTTGATCTCTGCGTACAGCACACAGCCGGAAAACTCTGATGTCACAGAGGAAATCAGGAAGTCAACAAACTCCTGATACAGACCGTCTGGCAGATGGGAATAGTCACGATTCATGGACTCTGCGGGACGCTGAAAATGGTCCTTATTGCGGTCACTGGCGAATTCCGCCATCAGTGCATCCCACTGATCACGGATATGATTAATGTTTAAGCGGTCGATTGCCTCGAAATCGGTGGTGTAAAAGCGTGGGTTGAGTACCGTGTTTTCGAGTGCGCGCTCGGTCGCCTCGCTGGTATTCACGACCTTGCCAGGCAGCTCTTGGGCTAGGGTATTCATCGTCTGCTTTCCTCTCTGTCAGTGGCATCCGACCGCACCGGCGGCATCGGCCGCGGGTAACGCCGGGATGTTGAAAATCGCATTGTTGAAAAGCTCACCTCATAAAGTGTGGTGAGTTCAAAGCGCGCAATCCATTTGGTCCAAAAACGCGACAGCCAGCTGGCGCGGGAAATTGTGGCCTCGCGCTCGACCCGAATATGCTGGCCCCAGTCAATCTCCGTTGGGGCGCTGTGGACAAGAACCTGATCGCCAGGACGAATCGTGTTGTCTTGAAGTTCAACATGCGCATAGAAATCACGCGATGTGTGGGCGATTTCTACCGTACAGGGAGTGATGGTTTTTTTCACTATTTCTGCCCTCCGGAGAGGTTTAAGAGCCGCCCAAATACAGCCGCATTGGCCGCTCCAAATGATTCCAGATCGACGATTCGGCCCGTCTGCGGATCTTGTAAGGTGAGCCTTCCATCGACGCGGCCAATCAATTCCAAAGGATGGTCGCTGCTGATGCCTCGGATCCGACGATCACGGGCAAAGCCCCGTAGGGTGCCGCGCGCGAATCCGGCCTCACCTTCGATGGCAGCAATCTGACGATTGCTTTGATGATCAATAACAACAACCGCACCGTCTAATCGATCTTCAAATCTCAGCTCGCGGACACTGATCGCGACTGAATCAGGCTCTCGGATTGAGACCCCTGTGGCCCGATACGAAGCAATTGACCCAATCAGCACCGTCAGCCCCAGCACAACCGTGAGAGGTAGCCAACGTGACATGGGCATTACGGCAGATTGCATCTCAGGCGGTCCGCATCCCACCCGCGCCGCCGCCAGAGGACTGTGCGCCGGTCGTCGGCTGTCCTGTGGTGACGGTTGGCCGGCCAACGGAGTGATCACGAACCGGATTCAAACGAGCACGCTCGCCAATACAGTCCGCCCAAGCCTTGGAAAGCAAGGCAGCGGTCTGCTGCGGCTCATTAAGTCCACGCAACATCGGCTCAGTCTTTGCAAAACGCCAGGGCCGCACATGGGGCCAGAGGTGAACGTATCCGATCTGATCCTCCGGCATCAGCGCGAGCGGTATATCGCCCGTCTTATCTGTGTGCATCCTGAGGCCAGCCGACGCGATACGCTTAAACGGCAGGTTAAATGTCACCCGTAAGACGATTCCTGTGCGCATCACGACCCGGCGCGTGGTGATGGTGTAGACCGCAGTCCGCGCAATCAACACTGCGGTTAGCACCAACACACCGATCGCAACACCCGCCAATAACGATAGCCATAGCGCGGAAGCCAATGCAGCCTGCGTACCCGCACCATCCGACAATACCGTTACCACCCGGACTGCAATGATGACCCCGAAATAAACCGCCAGCTTTTTCACATGAAATGTATGCCGCGCCAGCGAGGCCCAGTTGGGAGAGCCCTGCCAGAGCAGTCGCTCGTCAGCCGGCAACGCCTCGGGCAGGCCGTACTGCGGCTCGAGCTCATGCTCATGCGGATAGCCGTGCCGATGGTCCAGACTCATACCAGCGGCTCCTGCCGTTGCGGTGTGGAGTAGAGATAACCGCCGCCGTAGTAGCCAGCAATTTTGTCTTCTTCCAGTAGGGTGACCTGGTCAGGATGTCGCGTGGCGGGCACATCCGAGAACTGCGCACCCGTGATCGCCGTAACCTTCACGCCCCTTTTGGTGATCCGGGCAAATGGAATTGGCAGCAACACACGTCGGCCGCTATTTAACTGAACCTCGAGGTATCGGAACAAGGTTTCAGCACGATCCACCCAGAGATCGACAACCGTACCGGCGACCACATCATCGTGGCCGCAGACCTCAAGTCCGCGGGGATCCACATCATTGAGGGAAACGGAATGATCGGCATCAGCGCGCAGCGGCCGAATCTTCACACTACCATCGAGCATGTGATCAGGGGCATCCGATCGGGCTGTCCACGCAGCAGGACCGATACCGTCCACCATCGGATTACCCGTGGGTTCAATCGGCGAGCCCGGAAAATTCGCTGTACGCTGCGCCGCAAGTGGGGGGGCCTGATGATCACGTTCATGGGGCGCGGAAAACTCCCGACCATCGGCGAGCTTGTAGGTCTTGGTTGATGGCAGTGGAGGCCAGCCCTCGATCTCGGCGTAGTCACGCCGATCACTTACCAGCGGATAACCCTCGCGTTTGCCTTCTCTCACCAGCCAGACCACAAGCCAGAAAAAGAAAATCCAAAAGACATACAGCACAACCTGTGCCACATCAATATAAGCGGTAATTGCACCAGTTCCCATCATCACTCTCCTTATCGCCGGTCAGCCGGGGAATTCAGCAAGACCAAACTTTGATGCCGATGAAGAAGGGCCCTGCGGTGTGCGCCTTGTCAGGCGGACCATCGGACCGATCACGATCAGCGTTACCAACAACAAACCAATCTCCAGGTGATACACCACGCTGTATCCGGTGACGGACTGCACCAGTACATCACCTATTTTTCCTTCGAGTGCCATGGTCGAGACCATGTCCCGGATCGCACCACCCAGTGCCATCGACAGGCCAGTCACCGTGGCAGTTACTGCCCCCCAGGCGCCCAACACCATGCCGCTCGACCCAAAAGGATCATCGGCATCTGCGGGCTCAAAATTCATCGCTGCCGTCAGGGTCCCCACTGAGAAGAGGCCGCCGCCAAAGCCAATCAGCACAGCGCCCAGCCGGAAAAGATCAGGCTGTTGAAACGGCTCTGAAAAAATCACACATGAAAACGCCGCAAGACCCACAACCGCACCAAGGGCGGACACACGAAATGCGTTCATGCCACGCATCAGCCATCGAGCGGCGAGCAGAAATGCAGCGAGCGCTCCCATCGCCATCAGGGCAGTCAGCACCGTAGTCGCGGATACAGAGAGGCCAAGCACTTCTCCACCGTATGGCTCAAGAATCACATCCTGCATGCTAAAAGCCGCAGTGCCCATGCCCAGCGCCAATAGAAATCGAAGTGTGCTGGGCTGACGCGCGAAGCGATTCCAGTTATCCCGGAATGTGGGCCGGGCAATTGCCCCTGACGTACGTTGCGGATAACGTGCCTCCTGCTTCCACAAGGCGACGACATTCAGCACTACGGATACTGCAGCAGCACCCTGAATCACCTTAACGAGCCTGATCTGACTAAATTCACTGAGCAGAAGACCAAAGACAATCCCGCTGGCCACCATGCCCACCAGTAGCATGGCGTACATCATCGCTACCACGCGGGGACGCGAAGCCTCCGGCGCAATATCGGTCGCGAGTGCAAGGCCTGCGGTCTGTGTTGTCTGTAGTCCAACACCCACCAAAAGAATCGCCAGACCTGTGCCCAGGTGGGCAGTCCAGACAGGCCAGTGGCTATCGCCTGACAGCAGAATCAGGGCAAAAGGCATGATCGACAGGCCACTGAACTGGGCCAGGGTGCCCAGCCATATATACGGCACCCTGCGCCAGCCAAGCACCGAGCGATGGGTATCTGATTTAAATCCAACCAGGGCGCGAAAAGGCGCGAACAACAACGGCAGTGCCACCATAAGGGCGACCAGCCATGCCCCAACACCGAGCTCAACAATCATGACCCGATTCAGCGTGCCAATTAGAAGTGCCATGCACATGCCGACCGATACCTGAAATAAAGACAGCTGAAATAAACGCCGCAGCGGCAGCTCTTTCGTGGCGACATCTGCAAATGGCAGAAACCGTGGGCTCACGCGGGTCCACTTACGCCACGACTTGAGGACCGAGGCTTTACTCATGCAGTCCTCACCAGTTCGAGCGCCTGCGAGGTATAAAACCCGCTGGAAATTCTCAGGGTCCTGCCGATCGAAAAATCAGCAAGTCCAGGCGCCTGTTGGATCAGTTGACAGAGCCGATCCGCTGCCACCGGTGCAATAAATGGGGCCCGATCCGATCGCGGAAAAAGACGGCCGATCGTGATCATGGCGGCAAGCGCAAGATTGCGCGGAGGAAACGTAAATAGAATCTGCCGATGCGTTCGCATCGCGAATCCTGAGAGCACCCGCACCACATCCGCCGGCTGGTAATGAATCAGCGAATCCATCCCGACCACGATGTCGAACTCACCAAGGCCGCCGTCGAGCATATCGCCTGAGCAAAACTCGATTCGGCCTCGGCCCAGATTCTCCGGCGCACGCTCTCTGGCCAGGCCGACCAGGGTCGGGGAGAGGTCAATAGCCACCACGTCAGCACCTCGACGCGCCGCCTCAATCGACAGCGCACCGGTTCCACAGCCCGCATCGAGGAGCCGCAACCCGGAGAGATCCTCGGGCATCCAGGACAGCAATGTCGCCCGCATGCGATCACGGCCGGCGCGCACAGTTGCGCGAATACCGCTCACCGGTGCGGTCGAGGTCAGCCGGGCCCAGGTATCGGCCGCAGTCCGATCGAAATAGTGCTCAATGCGGTCGCGCTGTTTAAGATAGCTGGCTTGACTAAGGTCGTTCATGATGTCGATAGAGCCCAGTCGGATCAGTCAAATCCCAACAAGTCAAAAATATCGCGGTCCTTCATGGGTTCCGCATTCAACGGATCCACGCCATTCCAGAGCTTCTCAGCGAGGCGCAGATATTCTTCTTGCACACGCTTGAGCTCTGGAGATTCTCCATTTCAAAAAGCGTTGATTTTTTCAAGCGGCTTCTCCGGATTACATCAAGATCAGGGAAATGGGCCATTGTTTTTAAGCCGATCTGGGCATTGAATTTGTCGATCTGATCGGTAGCAGCACTACGATTGGCAATCACACCACCAAGGCGGACGCGATAATTTTTTGATTTGGCCCCAATTGCCTGGACAATTCGATTCATCGCAAAGATGGAATCAAAATCATTGGCCGTCACGATCAGCGCACGCTCTGCATGCTGCAGAGGCGCCGCAAAACCGCCACAGACAACATCGCCCAAGACATCGAAGATCACGACATCGGTATCATCGAGCAGATGATGCTCCTTGAGCAGCTTCACTGTCTGGCCCACGACGTAACCGCCGCAGCCGGTGCCTGCAGGTGGTCCGCCTGCCTCGACACACATCACGCCGTTATATCCCTCGAATACGAAGTCCTCAATCCTGAGCTCTTCGGGGTGAAAGTCGACGGATTCCAAAACATCGATCACCGTCGGCATGAGCTTCTTGGTGAGGGTAAAAGTGGAATCGTGCTTCGGATCACAGCCAATCTGCAGGACCCGCTTGCCGAGTTTGGAAAATGCAACGGACAGATTAGATGAGGTTGTGCTTTTTCCGATACCCCCTTTTCCATAGACAGCAAAGACCTTTGCATTGCCGATCTTCATGTTGGGGTCCATCTGTACCTGGACACTGCCCTCGCCGTCAGGCTGACGGCCAGATCGCTTAATTTCCGAAAATGGAACGGTGGCGATATTCATTGTGTTGCTCCCTCATAGACGCCTTCAAGGCGATCTTCTAGTTCTTCGCCGGCCTGACGTAATGCGGCCAACGTTTTCTCATCCGGATTCCAGAATTGACGCTCCGACGCTTCCAACAACCGATTGGCCACCTTGGCCGATGCGGTGGGATTGAGTTTTGCCAGACGATCCCGCATCTCAGGATCGAGCATGAATGTCTGGGTAAGTTGTTGATAGACCCACGGCTGAACCTGGCCTGTGGTGGCTGACCAGCCCATGGTATTCGTGATGTGCACTTCAATCTGACGAACACCCTCATAGCCATGCTTGAGCATGCCCTCGTACCACTTCGGATTAAGCATTCGGGTACGGGTCTCCAGAGCAACCTGCTCGGACAGTGTGCGCACAGTACCCTCGCCCTTGGTCTGATCTCCGATGTACACCGGAGGCGCATCCCCACCACGTGCCCGCTTCACCGCACCGGTAATGCCGCCAAGCGTGTCAAAGTAGTTATCGACTGTGGTAACGCCCAGCTCAACAGAGTCGAGGTTCTGATAGGTCAGCTGAACATCTTTTAATACGCTCTGCAGCAAGGCAGGCTGTTTGATCGGACGGCCGGTGCGGCCGTACGCAAAACCCTTGCGCCGCGAATAGGTTTCGGCAAGTTCATCTTCCTCATCCCATCGGCTATTTTCAATCAGGCTGTTGACGTTTGAGCCGTAGGCACCTTCTGCGTTCCCATAAACACGCAGCGATGCCTCCTCGAGGCTACAGGCGTGCTCAGCCTGATAAGCCAATGCATGCTTGCGCACAAAATTCTGTTCGATCGGCTCATCGGCGCAGGCGCAGAGATACGCTGCCTCGGCCAGCATCTTGATCTGCAGCGGCATCAGATCCCTAAAGATTCCTGATAGCGTGATCACCACATCAATTCTCGGGCGGCCAAGCTGATCGAGGGGCACCAGCTGGGCGCCCGCAATCCGGCCATAACTATCGAGTCGCGGCTCAGCGCCCATCAGATACAGCGCCTGGGCAATGGGGCTGCCCTCGGTCTTGAGGTTATCGGTTCCCCAGAGCACCATGGCCACCGACTCCGGCAAGGCATGGCCATCGGCAAGATAACGATCCAAAAGCCGCTGGGCCTGACGTGCACCGTCACGCACGGCATAGGCGCTGGGAATTTTGAACGGATCAAATCCATGCAAATTTCGACCCGTGGGCAGCACCTCTGGATTTCGCAAGACATCACCGCCCGGGGCAGGCCGAATGAATCGTGCATCCAGGGCCTTCAGTATTCCCTCGACCTCAGCCTCAACGAGGAGCATCTGATTCGACGCATGTAATCCCTGGAATATCTCCAGCAGCTGCTCATGGTGTTCAAAATTTCTGGCGGCCGCTTCTGCAGGGCTTTCACCATGCACCAGCGCAGCCACTGCCTTGCGGTCAAGCACCAGGCCATGTGATGCCTCGGCCATCGACATCAGCATATCGACGCGGGCCTCGGGAGAACTGGCTTCACCCACCACATGCAGGCCATGGGGAATCAGGGTGTACTCCAGTTCAAGCACTGCATCGAGTAGCTTTCGAATCTCAAAGCTGGCCTCTCCCGGCGCGCCACGACGCGATCCGGATGCCTCTGTGGGTGCGTCCAGCACCCATGCAGGCTCGGCCACTGCGAGTTCTAACTCCGCCGCCTGTGCCTGAATCACAGACGCCATCTCCGTTCGCTCGGGTGCATCCGGTGTGAGCTGACGCCAACGGTCAATCGATGACTTCAGATCCATGAGCCCGCGATACAGGCCCGCCTGTGCCACTGGGGGTGTCAGATAACTGATCAGCGTTGCGCCCGCCCGACGCTTTGCAATCGCCCCCTCGGAAGGATTATTCGAGGCATACAGATAAAAATTCGGTAGATCACCGATCAGCCGATCAGGCCAGCAATCCCCAGACATGCCGCTTTGTTTACCCGGCATGAACTCGAGTGCGCCATGGGTTCCAAAGTGCAGAACAGCATGGGCATGAAAACCCTCGCGCAGATAGCGGTAGTTAGCAGAAAACGCATGGGTCGGCGCAAATCCGTGCTCAAACAGCAGCCGCATGGGATCACCCTCGTAGCCCATGCTGGGCTGGACCGTCACCAGCACGTTGCCAAACTGTCGACCGAGCACAAAAATCGAACTGCCATTACTCAGCTGCCGTCCCGGTGCAGGGCCCCAGGCGGCTTCAATCTCCGCAAGCCATGGCTCTTGACGCACGTGATCATCGGCAGAGATCAATGTATGGACATTGGCATCAGTGCCATACTGCTCTCGATTGCCATGAATAATGCTGTTGCGTAGGTCATCTACATTGGTGGGCATATCAACGGTGTAGCCTTGCTCCTTCATGGCACGCAGCACATTAAAAAGCGACTCAAACACCGACAGATAGGCGGCAGTGCCGGTGTTACCTGCATTGGGCGGGAAATTAAAGAGCACGACAGCGACACGTCGTGTAGAACGCGCCGCGCGACGCAGCTCGACGAGACGAACGACACGGCCGGCCAGCATTCGGGCACGCTCACCGCAGGTATGCATGTCTTGCGCATTGTGCGCATTGGTAAAGGCGCAATGATCCGCGCAGCCATTACAGACCGTACCTGGCTGGCCAGCGCGGCCACCGAAGACCATGGGTGCAGTAGCGCCATCCAGCTCTGGAATGGCCACCATGATGGTGCTCTCAACAGGCAGCAGCCCCCGCTCGGACTCGCCCCATTGATCTAAAGACTGGAACTCCACAGGGTGGGCGGCAATATAAGGCACATCCAGACGGGCCAGTGTCTCTTCGGCGGCCTTTGCATCGTTATAAGCAGGGCCACCGACCAGTGAAAATCCTGAGAGTGAGACCACAGCATCTACCGTCGCCTGACCATCTCGGATAAAAAATTGTTCAACTGCTGGCCGCGCGTCTAGGCCCGCAGCGAAGGCAGGCACCACCTGCAGACCACGCGCCTCCATTGCCCGAATCACTCCGTCGTAGTGCCCGGAATTTCCCGACAGCAGATATGAGCGAAGCAGCAAAAGGCCCACGCGGCCTTTCGATTCTGTATCGGCCACGATACTCGGCAGATCATCGCGATCGCCAGACATGCGTGACTTCATCTTGGGGTGATAGACACCAAGCTCTGGATACTCGATCGGCAGGGGCGGGTCATCCAGGCCGCGCAGACCTTCACGGGATCCTGCTGCATATCGGTTAATCAGAAACCGGACCATATTCAGCATGTTCTCTTCTGAGCCGCCGAGCCAGTATTGCAGCGACAGAAAATAAGAGCGGACATCCTGCGCTGTGCCCGGAATAAAACGTAGCAGTTTTGGCACACGTCGCAGCATCTTCATCTGCGCCTGGCCGCCGGTGGAGGTCTTGTCCTTATTGCCGCGGAGTCGCTTTAACAGCGCAGTCAGGCCAGACGCGGGCCGGCTCATGTCGAACTTGCCAATCCTGGTGAGACGCACGACCTCGGCCGCTGACATCGCACAGACCATAGCGTCACACTGCTCACGCCGGGCCTCGAGCGCCGGAAGAATCGGCAGAAAATGGTCCTCGAGAAAGAGCATCGTTGCCACGACGATATCGGCCTGTTCGATATCGGCAATGCAATCTGCCAGCAGCCGATCATCGTTGGCCCACTCCGATGCCGAATGCATCGTGAGATGTAGCCCGGGGAACTGTCGCATCAGCCGCGCCCGGGCCCGGGCCGTTGCAGTCGCCAGATGGGTGTCCATCGTGACAATCGCAACGCGAATCGACACCGCTGACGGCCGAACCGCAGTGGCTTTAGCGGCTGAAGTGGGCTTTGGCATCGTAAAGGGTTTCCACTGTGATCGGACTTACACCGCGCTCAAGAGCAAAGCGCTCGGTATTACGTCTGGCCTTACCGCGCACGAAAAACGGAATCTTGTTGAGCTCTTTTAGTGCATCCGGGGCCCAGATGGACTCTGCATGGGCAGCGGTCACCGTCGCTACACTCACAGTCGCCAGCGTTTGCAGGGGCTCGGGTGCACTTGCCGATGGCTGCTGCTCGGCATGCGCCATTGGACGGACAGCTGCCGCATGGCCAAGATGGGAAGGGGCTGCGCCGTCATGGAATTCAAAGTCTTCGCGAAACATATGAATGAGATGTTCCTCGAGCCCCATCATCAGCGGGTGTATCCATGTGTCAAACATGACATTGGCGCCCTCGAATCCCATCTGAGGTGAATAGCGGGCAGGAAAATCCTGTACATGAACAGGAGCGGAAATCACTGCGCATGGAATCGATAGCCGCTTGGCGATGTGGCGCTCCATCTGGGTACCCAATACCAGTTCGGGCTGCAGATCAACAATCTGGCGCTCGACCTCGAGGTAGTCATCAGTGATCAATGGGTCGACACCGTAACGTTGCGCCGCCTCGCGCAACTCTCGGCCGAACTCTCGGCTATAGCTGCCAAGACCTACGACCGCAAAACCCATTTCTTCAGCCGCAACACGGGCCGCCGCAATCGCATGGGTCGCATCGCCAAAAATAAACACCCGCTTTCCTGTCAGATAGGTCGAATCAACAGATCGGGCATACCAACGCGCGCGCAGGGCGGGCGCCTCTGCGCTTGGCGGATCAATTCTGGCCAGGCCACAGACCTCGCGAATAAACTCGCCCGTAGCATTGGCCCCAATCGGCACGACACGGGTGAACTTCATGCCGAACTGACGCTCTAGCCATGAGGCAGCGATCTGCCCAGTCTCGGGGTACAGCAGGACATTAAAATCCGCATCGATTAATGCAGCGAGATCAGAGGGCGTTGCATTCAGGGGCGCAACCACCGCGACATCGATCCCAATCTGATCCAAAAGACGCGAGATTTCCGTGACGTCATCGCGATGACGAAATCCCAATGCGGTTGGTCCAAGAATATTGCATCGCGGACGGACTGATGCACGACGTGCAGGCGTCTTTCCTTGGCACATTGCCCGAACGATCTGATAAAACGTCTCTGCCGCACCCCAGTTTTCTTTGCGCTGATAGGCAGGCAATTCAAGCGGAACGATCGGCACCGGCAGATGCATCGATGCTGCAAGTCCAGCGGGATCGTCTTGGATTAGCTCTGCGGTGCATGAGGCACCGACCAACATTGCCGCCGGTTTAAATCGATCATAGGCAGACCGGACCGCCTGCTGGAAGAGTTCCGCAGTGTCTTTGCCGAGGTCTCTGGCCTGAAAGGTGGTGTACGTGACCGGCGGCCGACGTGGCAGGCGCTCGATCATGGTGAACAATAGATCTGCATAGGTATCACCCTGCGGCGCATGCAGCACATAGTGCACATCCCGCATGGCAGTTGCCACGCGCATCGCACCGACATGTGGCGGTCCCTCGTAAGTCCAGAGTGTCAGCTTCACGTGCGTCTCCCCTAGGCCGCCTGCTGAGCAATCAAGGCACGCCGGCGCATCGGCCGCTCGAACAGCTCTGCAAGATCAGCCGCCTGGTCATAGCCATGAATCGGACTGAAGACCAATTCAATCGACCACTTGGTGGCAAAGCCCTCTTGCTCCAGAGGATTGGCCAGGCCAAGCCCGCACACCACAAGGTCCGGCGCAAGGGCCCGGCATCGATCCAGCTGACGTTCGACATCCTGGCCCTCTGAGAGCTGGGTGCCTGCTGGAAGCATGGCCAGCTCAAGGGCCAGATGCTGACGGTGGAGATAAGGTGAGCCAATCTCTGTCAGACGCATGCCCAGCTCACGCGAGAGGAATCTCGCCAGCGGTATCTCGAGCTGCGAGTCCGGAAAAAAGAACACCGACTTACCCTGCATCCGCTCGCGCTGTCGGGCCAGGGCCTGAGACGCACGCTCGCGGGCGGGCGTGACCGTTTGCTCAAAATGATCTGCATCCACGCCCCAGGCCTCGGCGATCGCAGACAGCCATTGCGTAGTGCCTTCCACTCCAAACGGAAAGGGCGCGGCGATCCGTTGCGCGCCACGGGCCTCAAGCGCGCGGGCTGTATCCCCAAGAAATGGCTGGGCGAGGATAAATCGGGTGTTGGGTCCAACACAGGGGAGTTCTGAAGATCGACGCGCGGGAAGAAACACCACTGGTCCCACGCCGAGCAGGCCAAAGAGTCGATTGAATTGATCCTCGACAACATCGGCCAGTGTTCCCACCACCATCAGTTCCGGCGCCTGTTGTGCAATTGCAGAGGGCAACATGGGTACCAAGGCAGCAAGGCAGGCATCTTCTCCCTGGGTGAAGGTGGTCTCAATGCCACTGCCGGAGTAATTCACCACACGCACGCGTGGTGCAAATCTTTCGGAAAGACGTTCTGATGCCCGCGAGAGGTCGAGTTTGATGACCTCCGACGGGCATGATCCCACGAGAAAAAGCATCCGAATATCTGGACGACGCTCCAAAAGCCGTGTGACCACAGCATCTAATTCATCGTTGGCGTCTGCGAGCCCTGCAAGATCACGGTCATCGATGATGGCGGTTGCAAAACGTGGCTCCGCGAAGATCATGACCCCGGCGGCCGACTGGACCAGGTGGGCACAGGTGCGCGAACCGACAACCAGGAAAAATGCATCCTGAATCTTTCGGTGCATCCAGATAATGCCCGTCAGCCCGCAGAAGACCTCTCGCTGGCCGCGCTCCCTTAAGACGGGTGCATCGGTGCAGCCCCCCGATGAGGGGAACTCGGTCTTCACTGGACGCAGCATAAAGCGCTTATTCATGCGGCCAGCCCCCCGGGCAGCGCCTCGCGCGACTGCTGCAGGCGGGCTGCGCGCAGCTTCAGCAGAAACTGCGTTGCATTGATCACATACGCAAGATAGGCCGCAAGGGCGAGCAGCATGAGTTCATTGACGTCCAACAGCCCCCCGATCATGGCCAGTAAATAGGCGGTATGCAGGGCGAGCACGAGCATGCTGAAGACGTCCTCCCAGAAAAAGGCAGGGGCAAACAGGTATTTGCCGAACACCACCTTCTCCCAGATGCAGCCCGTGACCATGATCGTGTAAAGCAGAAATGTCTTAAACACGATCGAGACGGTCGCTGCCCACTCACCCTGGCCCGTCCATAAAAAACGAATCACAAGAATTGTGCTGATGAAAAAGACGAGAAATTGCAGAGGCGCAAGAATTCCCTGAACGGTCGTCCATGGCGTCTGGTCGCGGCGACGGCGCTCCTCAGGGGTGTAAAGTGGTCTTGCCTCGATCAATGGAAACCCGCTCCCGAATTGAGTGTTGTCCCAAGACCACTCTAGAACTCAGGCCACTAACTGTCAACTTTATTTGACATCAATTGTCCTTGACAAATATAGGCTTCGGGCGTATCACTGCAATAGTCTTTGACAAGCCTGTCTGAGCCCGGGATAGTGACCCTTGGGACAAGATCGGCCGCATCGCGCGCTGGGCAAAACAGGGGCCAAAGACATATGAAAAATGAGTGCTCACTTACATTAAACCCCAGGAATTCTCTAAGAGTCGAGGAAAGCGGCATGGAGTGGTTGGTAAACACGATCGAAGCCGAGATCATTCCTCGGCTGATGGCCGCCCATCGCGATGGATCGGGGCGCGCCCCCAGTGGGTCCGCCGTAATTACGGATGAGGACATTGCTGGGTTCGCAGAGATCAGTCTGCACGGCGACGCCGCCGCCTGCCTCGCGTTCATTGAAGGTGTTCGCGGCCGGGGAACATCCCTGGAAAACGTCTACCTGAGTCTGATCGCTCCCGCTGCCCGCAGGCTCGGCACCATGTGGATCGAGGACACCTGTGATTTCACCGAAGTGACCGTCGGCCTGTGGCGCATGCAGCAGGCCATGTATGACCTAAGCCCCGAATTTCACACGGACTGCGAGACCCCAGCGCTCGGGCAGCGCAGGATCATGCTCTGCACGATACCCGGATCGCAACACACCCTCGGAATTCTCATGGTGGCTGAGTTCTTCCGCCGCTCGGGCTGGTGTGTCGGCGGTGAGCCTGCCGCAACACGCGAGGATCTGGTGCGCAACGCGTCGCAGCAGTGGTTTGATGTCATTGGAATTTCGATTGGATCTGAGCCGCAATTGGCCTTTGTAAAAGAAATTGTCAGCGCACTCCGAGACGCCTCGCAGAATAAATCAGTACGCATCATGCTAGGCGGACCAGTATCGATCAGCGCAGACGCCGTGCGCAGCTATGGCGCAGACGCTGTTGCCGGCGACGCGCAACAAGCGATCCAGATCGCCGAGCAGCTCGCTACTGCCAAGCGTGCCTCATAAATCCACATGCCCAAACCAGCCCCCTCTGCCCAGCCCCTCAAGTCCGTCGACAGCGCGACTGCATTGCGACTGGCGGCGGCCGCATCCGATCTTGCCTTGATCATTGATGCCAAGGGCATTATTCGGGACCTGATCATCAGCAGCCAACAGATGCCGATTGACTCGGCAGGACAGGCATGGCTCGGACAGGCGTGGATCGATGTCGTTACCAGCGAAAGCAGGCCCAAGATTGAGGAGATGCTCGCGGATGCGGCGGCAGGCACCGCAGGGCGATGGCGTCATGTGAACTACCCATCATCTCAGGGAGCCGATATCCCCGTATATTGCTCCGCGGTCCCGGTGGGATCGTCAGGTGATCTTGTCGCATTCGGCCGAGACCTTCGCAATATGGCCTCGCTACAACAGCGTCTTGTCGAAGCCCACCAGGCGATGGAGCGTGATTACCTGCGCATGCGGCACATGGAGACGCGCTACCGGCTGCTGTTTGAGCTTGCCTCTGAGGCGGTGCTGATTGTGGATGCCAATACAGAGCGGGTACTCGAGGCCAATCCAGCCGCCTCAAAAATTCTGGGCCAGCCGGCGAAGAAAATGCTCAGTAAACCGCTTGAGGATCTTCTGCCAAATGGCTCCCACAACATGCTCAACGACATGCTCATGGGTGTGCGGGCGTCAGGCCACCCCGATGCGCGCACCGTGATACTCGCCAAAAACCAGGAAGTGTCCATCTCCGCGTCACTTTTCCGACAGGAGACCGGCACGATGTTCCTGGTGCGTCTATCGCCAATGGTATTGGCCGACTCTGGTGTTGAAATTTCTCCAAAACGTTCGCTGATGCTCGATGTTCTGGAGCATGCGCCCGATGGCTTCGTTATCACCGATCCTGATGGGAAGATCCTCTCGGCCAATCGTGCCTTCGTCAATATGCTCCAACACTCGAAGGCGGAGCAGATTCAAGGAAGAAATCTGGGCGACTGGCTGGGGAGAACAGATGTCGATCTCAGCGTACTCATCGCAAACATTGAGCAACGAGGCGCCGTACGACTATTCGGAACACTGCTGCGCAGTGCGAATGCTACCGAACTCAATGTCGAAATCTCCGGCGTGTCGGTGAAGACCGGAACAACCTCCTGTCTCGGATTTAGCATTCGCGATGTGGGTCAGCGGCTATCAGCAGATCGGCCATCACTGCGTGAACTGCCGCGCTCAGCAGACCAGCTGGTCGAACTCGTCGGACGCGTACCGCTCCAGGAAATTGTTGCTGAGACCGCGGATCTGATTGAGAAACTCTGCATTGAAGCCGCACTCCGACTGACCCGAGACAATCGGGCCTCCGCCGCTGAGATGCTGGGACTCTCCCGTCAAAGCCTTTATGTGAAGCTGCGACGCTACGGTATTGGCGAGGTCGCAGACCGCGGCAAGAAGTGATTCGATTACACTGGCTGCATGCTTGCAGTCATTGTTCTGGTCGAATTTAAACCTGCATTCATCGGTTGGGCGTGGAGCCGCTTTGTGCTCGGACGGCTTCCCCTGCTGGGCACCCCAGGGCTACGATTTACAAAGGTACTTGGCAGCGGCCACGAGGGGGGGTTTGGCGTTCGTCCAAGCGCGACGCGCCAAGGGCTCTTTCTCATTTTCGATACCGAGGCCAATGCAGATCGATTTCTGAATAGCTCTCGACTGATCAAGGCATACACATCCCGATCCCGCGAGTTGTTCAGTTGCAAGCTACTGGCCTACAGCTGCAAGGGATCATGGTCAGGCCAGTCGATGACACTGCAGGGTAGAGAGCCGACACAGGGGCCTATCGCCGCACTGACCCGCGCCTCGATACGGCCCATGAAAGCCCTGGACTTCTGGCGGCATGCCCCGCCTGCGGAGACCTCCTTGGGCCAGGCAGAAGGCTGCCTGATCGCTGTGGGACTCGGCGAAGCACCGCTACTGCGCCAGGCGACCTTTAGCATCTGGGAGAGTGCAGAGGCCATGAACAACTACGCGCGCTCGGGTGCCCACCTCCACGCGATTCGTGCAGCCCTGGGTGGTGGCCACTTCTCCGAATCCATGTTTGTCCGATTTCAGCCCATCGCTGCGCGTGGCGTCTGGAAAGGAAAGGTGTTTTGCTAGATGGCCGACCATCACGTTATCGTGGTGGGTGGCGGCATCGGCGGTCTGGCCAGTGCCCTTGAGTTATCCGCAGCCGGCCTGCGCGTCACACTGTTGGAACGCGGGCCCACGATTGGAGGAAAACTCCATCAACGTGATGTCCGAGGGTTCGGGATCGATTCGGGGCCAACCGTTTTCACAATGCGCTGGGTATTTGATGGGCTCATGGCCTGTGCGAGTACCCGGCTCGAAGATGAACTCAAGATTCGCCCGCTAAACATACTGGCACGGCACGCGTGGGGTCCAAATGAACGCCTTGATCTGTATGCGGACCTGCATCAGTCTGCACTTGCAGTCTCCCGCTTTGCCGGATCCGCAGAGGCATCACGATTTATCAATTTCTGTGAGCAGGCACGCGCTGCCTATCAGGCCCTTGAGGCCGCTGCGATCAGGGCAGAGCGGCCGACCTTCTTGTCAATGCATCAGGACCTTGGTTTACACGGGCTTAAAACACTCTGGCGGCTAGGCTTATTTAAGACGCTCTGGCAATCACTGGATAAACACTTCAAAGATCCGCGACTTCACCAGCTCTTCTCACGTTATGCGACCTACTGTGGCTCATCACCATTACAGGCGCCCGCCACACTCATGCTGATTGCCGATGTTGAAATGCAGGGTGTCTGGACAATCGAGGGGGGCATGACCGCACTTGCCCAGAGCATCGGACGCCTAATGAATCGCCATGGCGCCACGATACGGACGCAGACAGATGTGCGATCGATCTCGATGCGTGATGGCCGTATCTGCGGTGTCGTGCTCGCCGATGGCGAAGCCCTGAGCGCAGATGCCGTTATCTTTAATGGTGATGTGGCGGCCCTGCGTCAGGGGGATGTCACACTGTCGGAGCCAGGTGCAGCCCGCCGGGCCTTTGGCAAGGCAAAAGATGATCTTACGAAACGTTCGTTGTCCGCACTCACCCTCTCTATTCATGCCCCGACCACAGGATTTCCACTCACTTATCACAACCTTTTTTTTCCGCGCCATTACGCTGCCGAATTTGATGCTATTTTCAATCGACAGCGTCTGCCGATTCCTCCGACGGTCTATGTCTGCGCCCAAGATCGGCATGATGATGACCCGTTTGCAGGAGAGGCAGAGCGGCTTTTACTGCTCATCAATGCGCCCGCAATTGGCGACCGGCGCGACTTTAAACCCCCGGAGATCCAGGCATGTACCGACGCAGCCTACGCACTGATGCAGGATTGCGGTTTGACGATCCGCAACGATCTAAGCAGCACCATCGTCACCACACCCGCCACGTTTCACCAGCGTTTTCCTTGCACGGGTGGCGCCCTGTATGGGCATGCGACACACGGCTGGATGAGCGTGTTCTCGCGCCTTGGCTCCAGCAGCCCCATCCCGGGCCTATACCTCGCGGGGGGATCGGTGCACCCGGGCCCCGGAGTACCGATGGCGGCATTGTCAGGCCGACTGGCGGCCGCAACGCTGATGGGTCACCTCGGTTTGACCAAACGGTCCGGCCGGGTGGTTATCTCTGGTGGTACATCGACGCGCTCAGCGACGACGGCGCATTCGGCCTAACCATCATCGCGTTTGTTGGTAGTGTCTTCTCTCCTTATTACTACTGGGCACTCAAGAAAGATCCAAACACCAATCCAGAGAACCACTGTGCGATCAATGTCGCACTCTATGGACGAGGTGCACGCCGATGGACCATGACCGAACGCGGCCAAAAGGCTATTGCACGCGACAGCCGCCAGTTTCAAATCGGGCCCAGCCGTCTTCACTGGAATGGCGAGGGACTTGAAATTGAGATCAACGAATGGGCGATGCCGGTCCCACGTCCCGTGCGGGGCGTGGTGCGGGTCTACCCAAACCAACTCTTTCATTACGTTACTGCCCTCGATGATCAACAGCACCACCACTGGGGGCCGATTGCACCGAGCGCGAGGGTCGAAGTCAATCTCTCCTCGCCGGCACTGTCATGGAAAGGCCATGCCTACCTCGACAGCAACGAGGGGCGGTCACCGATCATTCACGGATTTACAGAGTGGGACTGGTCCCGGGCAGGCCTTAAGGATCAGAGTGTCGCGGTGCTCTACGATATTCGACAGCGCAACGGTGCTGAACGGCTGCTCGCCTTGAGATTCCGTCCAGATGGCAGCGTAGAGGAATTCGTCGCCCCGCCCCGCCAGTCGCTCCCCCCGGCGCTGTGGCGTGTCGGACGGTCCATCCGCAATGACATCGGCGCGTCCGCGACAGTCCTTCAGACCCTTGAAGACACCCCTTTTTATGTGCGGTCAGTGCTTCAATCCAACCTACTCGGCGAGCAGGTGATTTCGATGCATGAAACCTTAAACATTCCACGCCTCGACTCTCCCTCCACCCGACTCATGCTGCCGTGGAAAATGCCCCGGCGCAGTTAAAGAATCGTCCAGACCACGACCAGACGAAAAAAAACCACGCCTCGAGGCGCGGTTTTTCTTAAGTGTGGCTTGATCAATCAGCAAAGGCGCCGGCCTTCTTGATGATTGGACCCCAAAGATCAATCTGTGACTGCAAGAACTTTGCGTGGTAAGCCGCGGTTGCCTTATCGGCGGTGACCGGGCCGGTGCCCAGGGCCTCGAAACGCTTGATCACTTCTGGATCTTTAAGGGCAGCATTCAGTGCCGCATTTAGCTTATCCAGAGCGGCTTTCGGCGTACCCTTCGGGGCATACATACCGTGCCAGACCGTTACTTCAAAATTCGGGAGCCCAGCCTCGGATGCCGTTGGCAACTGGCTAAGTCCTTCCGTCTTAAGACGGGTCTTGGTCGTTACCGCATAGCCCTTCACCGAACCGGCTTTGATACGCTCTGTGGTGTTGGTGGTCTGGTCGCACATAAAGTCCACCTGCCCACCCATCAGGTCGGTCATTGCGGGGCCGGTGCCTTTATAGGGCACTGTGGTGAGATCGGCACCAAGGGCCACCTGGAACAACATGCCACACAAATGCGATGCTGCGCCGAGGCCTGCATTTGCCAGGTTCCACTTCTGTGGCTCCTTCTTGACGAGCTGAATCAGCTCTTTCATGGTTGCAGCGGGGAAATCTTTTCTCGCTACAAAGGTCATCGGCACTTCGTTGATCAGACCGATATGCTCAAAATCCGTCATCGGGTTGTAGGGAAGCTTGCGATACAACGCAGGCGCAGTGCTCATGCCAATGTGGTGGATAAGAACGGTGTGGCCATCTGGCTTTGCCTTAGCGACCGCAGCGGGGCCACGGGTGCCGCCCGCACCATCAAGGTTCTCTACCACCACCGGGCTATTGAGCGCCTTGCGCATCGCATCGGCCATGGTCCGGGCAACCACATCGGTGGGTCCACCAGCAGTAAACGGAACGACCACCTTAATTTCACGTTCAGGAAAAGCAAACGCCGAACTGGCCACCAGGGCCACGCCAGATACGGCCAGAGACATGAGGCTTTTGAACTTCATTAATAAGACTCCTTTAAACGGTTAATGCGGGAAGTGTAAAGACTTTAACAGCCCGCATTTAGTCTGCTTAACCCTAACTCTGGGCGCGACGGGAACGGTTCCGATGGCCCAAACGCTCCAACAAGCCAATCGTGGAAATAAGAAGATCCGGCTGCACCGAATCCCGCTCCCCAGGGGGCACTGCACCCATTAAAAACCTTACTGCACTGAGGGGTTGGAGCATGAAGTCCAGTAAGGTTTTT
>Ga0255182_1000506_pt1 | contig 25511 bp, 31 predicted proteins | sample Atl_UVDOM_RepA_8_FD_188420 | JGI IMG/M metagenome (GOLD analysis project Ga0255182, IMG submission 188420) | Freshwater microbial communities from Altamaha River, Georgia, United States - Atl_UVDOM_RepA_8d | ecosystem: Environmental > Aquatic > Freshwater > River | place: USA: Georgia...
GTCGGCAATGCGCTTTTGCTGCTGAGTTCTGTAAAGAAATAAATCTCTTTCAGAAACCAAACCGACAATATCATTTTCCTGATTTAAAACAGGCAAATGTCGAATATGATAGTGGTCCATAATCTGTAAAGCTTCTTGAATATTTTGCTGATCTGATACTGTGATGAGTTTTTCAGTGGATATCTGATGTAGAGTGACCATGGCTATAAACCTCCATATAGGATTTATTTAAGCCCAAAGTGAGAATTTAAAAAATGATGCCCATCATGTTTTATCAATTTTAAATTTGAAAATACGCCTAGGTATTACGTTCGGATTCAGCTGAGGGTGCCAGTAAATCCTCGAGAAAAAAAGCGGCTAGTTCAGAACGTCCCGCTAGCCCTGATTTAGCATAAATAGATGTCGACTGAACACGAACAGTTTTTTCTGTGGTGTTTCGAATATCTGCAATTTCTTTCAGGCTGAGGCCTTTTAATAAAAGCAAGGCGACTTCTTTTTCTGCAACACTCAGCTGCCATTGTGTCAGCTGCAAATCAATCGCTTTTGATAAGCCTTCGATATATTTTTTAGATTCATTTTTCCAAGCTTCGGCTTGCAGGCGGAATTGTGCAAAATCGTTATTCGTTTTTTCTAATTGATGAGTTGTTTGAACCGAGACTCTGTACAGAAAAAACATTCCAATCAAAGCTGCCACTGCCACAGCACCTTCCATGATAATGTGCCACCAGGTCAAACCTTCACGCGAATCAATAATCAAGTCTGCGACTACAAAAATAAAAATAATGGCTAAAACAAAACTAATAATTCGGCGTTCTAAATGGCTCAATCGTTGTCCTCTTCTGTTTCTGCTGCACCGTCGCCTCCGCCGTTCTCTGCACCTGCAGATTCACCCAAGCTCAGTTGTTGGCCCATTAAGTTGAGTTGACGAGTCGACTGGTTAAAATTTTTATTGAGATAAACGCCAAAGGCAATGATCAACGCAATTAATATGAAACCAAATCCAATCTTGGCAGATGGAATAGATTCTATTTCTGGTACGTCTGCTTTTTTACCATCCACCATACTGAGCCCGATCATTTCTTTGTGACGAATAGTATGTAAAACGATGCCTGTAATATGTCCAATAACCACCAAAATGAAAACATTCCCAAATAATTCATGAATGTCTTCGAGGTTTTCTTTATTCATTGAACTTTGAGCCATTTGATAACCCGTCAATCCCAATCCTAAACCCAAGGCCATCATGGCAATCGCCGCCCAGCTAGATGCGGGATTATGTCCCGACCATTTCTGATGACTGCCGGTTAAAATCCCTTTGAAATATCCAATCAAATCTTTTGGATTCAGTGCAAAACTAGAAAAGCGGGCGTGTTGTGTGCCGGATATTCCCCAAACAATTCTGAGTAAAATCAAAAAAGTCATCATCAGCCCAGAAATCATATGATAAGAATAAAGCAGCGATTCATCGTCCACTGTTTTTCCGATAACAAACGATGTCAAAAAGAAAAATGCAAACAACCAGTGAAATAACCGAGTTGGTAAATCATAAACTAAACGACGCATATGGGACTCCTTTTGCTATATATAAGGACTATCTTGAGACATTTCACACCAAAAAGTCCATAAGGCATATGACCTAGATCAGTTTTAAAGCCATTATAGGACATTCGCCGGATTTACTTTATTCCAAAAAGATCGTTAATTAGTTTAAAAGGAGCAACATATGAAAAAAGTTATCTTAGCAGCAACTATCGTTTTAACAGGTCTAGCCGCCCACGCCAAAAAGGACTGTACTGATCAGCCCAAAGACAAATGGATGAGCGAAGCCGACTTTAAAAAAAAAATCGAAGGAGAAGGCTTTAAAATTCGAAAATTCAAACAGCCAGGTTCGTGTTACGAAATCTATGGACAAAATAAAGAAGGCAAGAATGTCGAAATTTATTTCAATCCAGTAGACGGATCTGTTGTTAAATCGAAATAGTTGATAGAAGGAGCTGGTATTTCCAGCTCCTTTTTTAACCAGTATAAATATTTTGCTTTGTTCGCATCAAATCGTGGACTTCTTTGACATCAAAGCCCAAATTTTGCAGCAGTTGATAAAATCGAGGACTGTGATTCATTTCCAAAATATGGCATAATTCGTGAGCCACAACATAATCCAGTAATCTGTCGGAAAATCCAATAATCTGCCAATTAAAAAAAAGCTCTGCTTTCGAATTACAAGCTCCCCAACGAGATCGGTAATTTTTGAAATAGACAGCGCGCGGTTGAACTTTTAATAAGCTGGCATAGTAAGCGACTTTTTTATGAATTTCTGATTGGGCTTGATTGTAAATCCATTGAATCACGATTTTCTTTACTTTTTCAGGCTGTTCTAAAATGCGTGCGCTAGCACGAATTAATAATTGTTTTTGTTCCCAATCTGGTACGACGGTCGCAGATCCAGTGGATTGAGTTTGATAAAATAAGATCCAATTTTCACCCCGAAATGGGATTAAGCTTTGATGGAGGTAAGTCGTCGTAAAATCTGCATCTGAATTTTGATTTATAAAATCCGTATGCTTTAAAATCCAGTTCGATTTGCGATATACAAAGCTTAAAATTTCATTTCGAGAAACAGATCGCGGAGAAGTGACAGAAATAATTTTGTTTTTTTGCAGGCGTAGATTAATTCTTTTAAGTCCAGCCTTATATGTGATTTGTAATTTAAATTCCTTCAGCTGTCGCTCTAGATCTTCCATGATCTAGATATACTATCTTTTTTGAACATGAAAGTCATTCTAATGATTGATTTGTACGCGACAAATTTCGGAATCGAATGCTTTCTGATCCAATTTATTTAAGCCCTCTTTTGTATTAACGACAACATACCCCAATTTTTCCAGTTGTGAAATTGCATTTAAAAATGTATCAAAATTTTTGTTAGGCACAGTAAACTCGACAATGCTTTTATCTGTGTCTACTTCTACATCCGAGTATCCATTGCCAGCAAGAACTCCTGTGATTTTATTCGGACATTCGCAACACTGAATATTATCTAGAAACAAATAATATTTATTTTCAATTTTTAGGATTCCTGGTTGCTCTGCCACATAAGTATCAAGTTGAGACATATCATCTCCTGTGTTTTTCTTAATACTAGAATATCACAATGACGAAACATCAATATGATCTGACTCATATTTGTCAGTGAAGATTTCATCATTGTTGTTAAAAATAAATTAAAAATTATATTCTCTGTTAAAAACTAATTAAGATTTCTCTTTTCGTTACAAAGTTTTCATATCAATCACAAATCGATATTTCACTTGTCCAGCGACAGTTCTTTCGTAAGCCTCATCGATTTGCTGAGCAGAAATAACTTCGACTTCAGAGAACACTTTCTTTTTAGCACAGAAATCTAACATCTCTTGAGTTTCTTTAATGCCACCAATAAGAGATCCTGTTAATTTTTTGCGGCCTCCAATTAATGCTCCTGCTGCAACTTGATTTGGTTCTGGAGGGACTCCCAACATCACCATTGTTCCATCCATTTTCAGCATTCGTAAATAGGGCGTTAAATTCATCTGCGCAGAAACAGAATTAATGATTAAATGATATTTTCCAGTTAAAGCTTCTAATGCTTTCGAGTCCTTAGATAAGACAAAGTGCTTAGCCCCTAATTTTTTAGCGTCGGCTTCTTTTTCCGGGCTTGTGCTAAATACTGTCACTTCGGCACCCATGGCTTTGGCTAGTTTAACAGCCATGTGTCCAAGACCACCTAGTCCGACAACACCCACTTTATGACCTTTTTTTGTTTTATATCTTTTCAGTGGCGAGTAAGTCGTAATTCCAGCGCAAAGAAGAGGCGCTACTTTATCTAGAGGTAATCCTTTTTTGATTTTGAGAACATACTTTTCATTTACAGTAATCAAGTTTGAATAGCCACCCAGTGAATGGCCGGGAGCATCTGCAATCGCACTGTTATAAGTAAATGTCGCTCCTTTTTCACAAAATTGTTCTTCATTTTTTTTGCATGATTCACATTTACCACATGAATCCACGAAACAACCGACACCGACAGTATCACCTAGTTTGTGTTTTTTAACTTTGGTACCCTTAGCAACTATGTGACCCACAATTTCATGACCAGGAACGCAAGGAAATTTAGGACCACCCCATTCTCCACGAGCCGTATGGATATCTGAATGACAGATTCCACAGTGTGAAATCAAAATGACCACATCATTCGGTTTTGGATCTCTTCTTTGAATTTCAATTTTTTCAAAATTTTTATTAAGACCAGTAACACCCATCGCTTTAGTTAATTGCATATAAAATCCTTTGCTGATTCTGAATAAGTTAAACCAGCTAAATTAAATAACAATATTTTTTTATGAACTAGGGCGTTGGTTCTGCTGGGCTATCTGATTCTTCGATAAATCGAATCATGACTTGTCGACTGACATCATAATGGGCTTTGATGTGGCGTCCTTTTAAAAACAAACACTTATATCCTTCGGACTCATCCAGGACGATATATGGCAAGTTCGACTGGATATAGGGAATCACGGCTTGTTTCGGCCCTTGATCAAGACATAAATATTTATTGAGGTCGATATCTGGAGTCAAAAACTCGTAAAGACCAATAACTAAACTTCCCCCATTTAAATCAGGGAAATTATTTTTAATTAACTCAAAACAACCAATTTCTTCTTCTTTGTTTAACACCTTTTTATTATCTCGAATTTAGCCGCGTCTTTAAAGGCCAGTTTTTGTTCTGTGCATGTAAAAATGAAATGATCCGGATTTTATTCTAGGGTCTGGCCGAGGATGTCTGTTAAGTTATGCCGATGTCACGTTGGGTCATGCAAATATCTATCATAATCACCCTAGCCACTGAATCAGCCTATTCATTGATGATTCATCGCTTGGGATCTGATCAAGACAAAGAAACACAGATTCATATGACCACCTGCCTATCAGGCGGCGGCAGTGACGAAAGCTGGGTTAAGGGTTGGCAATTGTTATTAAAAAATTCCGGCGGCGGCGATGTCGTCATTTTGCAATCAGATAAATCAACCCATGGATATGCTGATTGGCTATTTTTAAATCCAGATCAAAATCAATTTCCTAGACTTAATTCAATCACGACTATTTCAATTGATAGTAAATCCGATTCATATAATCCCGAAGTTTTAAAATATCTGAAAGAAGCTGAATTTATTTTTATTTCGGGCGGTGATCAATCAGCCTATATCCAATATATGGCTAACACTCCGCTTGAAATTATTTTAAATTCGCACTTAAAAAACAAAACAGCCTTGTTTGCGGGAACCAGTGCGGGCATGGCGGTTTTAGCTGGAATTGACTACAGAGCTCGTTACAGTTCTCCTATTGATCCAGATTCATTGGTCACGTCTGAAGATGTCCTCAAAGACCCTACTGGACAATTTGTGGATCTGTCTGATGATTTTCTAGTGCCGCAATTTATGAATCATATTATCACCGAAACTCATTTTGGCGAAAGAGATCGGTTTGGACGCATCGTTGGATTTATGGCCAACGCCCTCTTTAGAAAATTTTCGAATTATTCACAAATCAAAGCCATCGCTGCCGATGCAGGAACTGCCTTTTGTTATAATGAACGTGGTCAGGGTCAAGTATTTGGCGAAGGGTCTGTTTATTTTTTAAATGCAACCACTCCGCCAGAAATTTTACGATCCGAGCAACCATTGACTTGGAAAGGCAATGAGGAAAATGCTTTGGAAGTACAAATAGTGGATCAAAGCTCGTCCGTTTTTGATTTAGTGACATGGAAATCAAAAGGCTCTGTCACCAACGAAAATTGGTGGGTCGAACAAGGTTTACTTTACCGTAAAACGCAGTAATTACTTTTTATTTTTTTTGGGATGTTTTTTTGAACTGACACCAAATAGTTCTTCTTCGGAAGCGATCATTTCTGAAATAGACATATCCTGCAAAGTTTTATGAGAATCCGCCAAGAAATGATTGTTTACTTTTTCTTTTGTTAAACTTGTATTTAAAAATTCTTCGATATCTTGCAGCTTCTGCTGTTCTTCGGGAGCATAAAAAGACAAAGCTGTTCCCTTGGCAAAACCACGCCCTGTTCGCCCGATCCGGTGAACGTAATTTTCTGCGATATCAGGTAAGTCGTAATTAATAACATGAGTAATACCCGGCAAATCAATACCCCGAGCCGTCACATCCGTTGCAATTAAAACTCCTGAACTGCCATTGCGGAAAGTATCCAAGTTTTCTTCACGCATCATTTGTTCCATACCACCGTGAAGCATAATCGCCTTGATATTATTCTTTTCTAAATGAGCCATCACTCGGTCGGCACGGACTTGTGTACGCACAAACACGATCAGTTTTGCATCTGGATGTTCATTGATAAAATTAACCAATAAATGGCGCTTTTGATCCATTTCAACTTGCACAATCGAATGCGTAATATTTTTTGAAACCATTTTTTCAGGTGAAATCTGAATACGCATCGCTTGCGAGCTGATTTGCGAATAAGCCAATTTTTTAATTTTTGGATTAATCGTTGCCGAAAAAAACAATGTTTGATGTTTGTGTAATAAAAGATGTTTTACTTTTTTAATATCATCAATAAACCCTAAATCTAACATTCTATCAGCTTCGTCCAAAACTAAAATGCTGACGCCCGAAATATCGATGTGTTGATTTCGGATCAGATCAAACATGCGACCTGGTGTTGCAATTAAAACATCAATTCCACCTTCTAATTGACGAATCTGAGCATCTTGTTCAACACCGCCATAAACAGCAAAGCTGCTGGCTTTGGTATGACGTGATAACATCGCAAATACTTCACCAATTTGTTTGGCTAATTCACGAGTTGGAACCATCACTAAACATTTAATACTGTGACTGCGTTTGCTGGTTTTAAATTGATGGATAATTTGAATAATCGGAATTGCAAAAGCGGCCGTCTTACCACTGCCGGTTTGAGCAATGGCTAAAACATCTTCACCATTCAAAATAGGTGGAATGGCTTTGAATTGAATATCTGTCGTTCTGTGGAAACCATTACGAATCAGATTTTCTTTGAGTTCTTCTGAGATTGGGAATTTTTCAAATTTCATGCGTGCAACTTACCCTGAATAAAGTAATTTTACGACTGTAAGTTCAAATGAATGAATTTTTATAGGGCTGCCTAAAGATTTGACACTAAATCCGCCTTAATTAGGCTGAATATGCTGAATCCAGGGATATTTCAGCCAGCCTTGGCGAACTGTGATCAATGCATTTTGCCGATTTTGCAGTTCATAGAACACGGATTGTTCAATTCGGATATCCGTAGGTACTTTCCAACGATCTAAATCGCTGATTTGTTGGATCGACATATGATAAGAATACGATGTCCCGCCTTTACGACTTCTGTGCACTTTGCGCTCGAGGTTATTAATTCTGAGCTGCACTTGAACGGCTGGTGATCGATCTAGGCCCGTATTTAAATCATATACAAAACCAATCCCACCCATGGGCACAGTCAGCAACAACACAATAAAGCTTTCAACGAAAATACGATGACCGCGCGAAGATCCACGAAAAAAAAGATACACAAGCAATAAAGCCAGGGCGACTAAAGTCAATCCTAATACCAATCCGCTTTTAATAATGAGCCACTTATTGAAATGAACATCTTGGTTATTGACCAACAGGATATCTAAAAAACTGAGCAATGCATAAATACCAAAAGACCAAACACAGGCTTCGGCAACCATGGCTTTGATGACAAAGGGGTCCATCATTTCATGAGGTGGCTTTTGATTCAGCTCTGTAAATATTTTTTGAATTTGCAAAGCCAGTTGCTTCAACTGCGGATCCGCAGAAATATCCCCTTTGATATTAAATACGAGGGTCGTTCCATTTGTTTTGATCGAACGTCCGGCGCGATTAAAAAATATTTTGATTAAATCACGAAGTCTTGAATCTGAAACTATTTTTTGACGAAATTGAATATGATCACAAGCAATATAAATCAAATCGTCAAACTGATTATCTCCAGTTTGAATTTCTTCGGAAAAATCGATACTTTTAAAAAATTTATCGATACGCGATTCCGGACTGAGTTTAAAAATGGTTTTTGTTTTAAATTCAAAAACAAAGGATGTGGACAAAACGTTTTGTTTATTTTTAATTTTAACGACTTTAAACGGAATTCCATCGATGATCTCGGATTCGCCACCTGAGAATCTGTCCCAACGAACAGAACTAAGACGAACAAAATAGGCGACAATCATTCCAACCAGTTTGATAAAAATCCACATAACTGTATTAGATATTTAATTAGTAGAGGGGTCAAATTCTTGGCTCGACTTTATACCTGAATCCGAAATTAGTGACATGCATTCATTCTGGGTTTTGCTAAAATTTACAAATGGAATTTGACTGGAAAATAAGAACATTGAAAGAATGGCGCAGCTATTATAATCAAGCGCAGCAAATGAATTGGATGCAAACTTGGTCTTACGCACAAGCTTCTCTAAAAACAGATTATCTGAAATCACGCTTAGCTTTGATTTTAATCGATCAAGTCCCGGTTGGAATGATGTGTCTCCAGGAAATAAAAGTCGGATTTTTTCATATTATTAATTTAAAAAGAGGTCCCTTGTGGTTTCAAAATCCTTCGGCAGAAATGTTGATTACATTTGCCGAAACCTTTCGACGTGAATTTCCAAAATCTTATTTCCAGCGACTGCGCTGGATACCAGAATTTAATTTTGAGCCATCGAAATCAACCGATCTGATTCAAAAAATGCAATCGATCGGCTTTAAAGCTCGCACAGAAAAGTATGTGACATCTTGGATTGATTTGAATATTTCTGAACAGAATTTAAAAACAAAAATTCAACAAAAATGGCGTAACTGTCTGAATGCCTCACTCAGAAATAATATCCAAATTGTTTTAAAAATAGATACTGAACTTTTGCCAGATTTTATGAAATATTACCAAGCGCATGTTCAACAAAAAAAATATAAAGGCGCTTCAGTACGGTTTTTATCAACCGAGATCAGTGATTTAGCAAAGACAAAAGATGTCTTTTTCCTGTGGGCTTATCAAAACGATCAACCCATTGCCGGCATGTGTATGACTCTTCATGGTCGCTGCGCCGCCTATCGAATCGGCTGGAATACATCTGTTGGACGACAGCTGAAAGCACATTATTTATTGATCTGGACAGCCCTGAATCATGCCCGGCAAATGGGATTGAAATCATTTGATTTAGGAGGGCTTTTACCCGATGATGCCCCGGGAATAACTCATTTTAAAAATGGATTGAATGGTCAACTGACAACGACCACCATATTTAGTTAGGATTTTTATGGCGATTTTAAAAAAACTTCAAGCAGCACGCGACAGTCAAAGTTCCCACTGGGTGGGCGATGGTTTCCCCGTTCGTAATATGTTCAGCTATAACGATATTGCCAAATATATTTCTCCGTATTTAATGATGGATTATGCAGGTCCTCATGTTTTTACGCCCACACAAAAACGTCGTGGTGTTGGAACTCATCCACACCGTGGATTTGAAACCGTGACGATTGTTTACGAAGGGCAAGTTGAACATCGTGATTCTGCGGGCGGTGGTGGCGTGATCCAAAAAGGCGATGTCCAATGGATGACAGCGGCTTCAGGATTAGTTCACGAAGAATTTCATGGCAAAGAATTTTCTGCCAGTGGTGGATTATTCGAAATGGTTCAGCTGTGGGTGAATTTACCTAAAAAATTTAAAATGACCAAACCCCGCTATCAAGGAATTTTAAGCCAGCAAATTCCCAACATTTCAATTGCGGATGGCCAAGGAAACTTACGACTGATTTCCGGTGAATTTCAAAAGCAAACAGGAGCCGCAAAAACCTTTTCACCGATCGACTTGTGGGATTTACAAATTAAGGCCGACACTGAAGTCAGTTTACCGATGAAGATCGGCCATACGGCGATGCTATTTATTTTAGAAGGTGAAGTCAGTTTGCCAGAGCAAAGCGAGCATTTTTCAAATGCTCAGCTTCTTATTTTTGATACTGAAGGCGATACTTTGAATTTTAAAGTGCATAAAAATTCAAAATTGTTATTTATGGGCGGCGAACCTTTGAACGAACCTATGATTGGTTACGGCCCCTTTGTCATGACAACCAAAGAAGAAATCGTTCAAGCTTTTCAGGATTTTGAAAATGGACTTATGGGAGAAATGAATTCCATCGAAGGGTCAGATCGCTAACCAAATCGCATACAGCGCATTGAGATCGATGCATTTTGAAATCCTTCAAAATCAAATTTCAATGTGTCTGTATTGTTGGAAGCACCCAGAACATACATTAATGGATAAAAATGATCTGGTGTGGGTACACTGAGTTTTCCGGCAGATGTTTTTTCATAGTCCGAATAAATACTTTTGAAATTTCGATCATTCAGATTTTTTTTCATCCATTCATCAAATTCAATAGCCCAATCGTAAGGTTTCGCAGTTGAATCCCATTCTATTTCACCTAGATTATGAACAATATTTCCACTACCCATGATTAAAACGCCTTGTTTTCTTAAAAACTGCAACTGCTTTCCAAGTTCGAAATGATAAGACGCAGGCTGAGACATATCCAGACTGAGTTGAACCACTGGAATATCAGCATGGGGATAGATATGTTTTAAAATCGACCACGTGCCATGATCCAGTCCCCATTGATGATCATCCGTAGATATCGGTGGCTGGGATATATTTTGTCTGACAGCGAGGGCCAGTTCGGGCATTCCGGGCGCTGGGTAGTTCACCTTGAATAATTCTTCTGGAAAACCATAAAAATCATGAATTGTTTTTGGCTGTGCCATGCTGGTCACCCAAGTTCCACGAGTCATCCAATGGGCTGATATCATCAAAATCGCTTTGGGCTTTTGAAAATTATTTGCTAAGTCACCCAGTGTTTGTGTGAAATTATTTTTTTCAATCGCATTCATCGGCGAACCGTGTCCGATAAAAAGTGTCGGCATTAATTGCGAATCTGACATATTAAAATTCTCCGATTTCTTCTGTGACCAAAAATAGGAACCCAAAGCAGCTAGGCCAGAAATACCTGCAATACCTGTAATCCATTTTCGACGACCCTGATTTAATAAACTCATAAAAAAACTTCATTAAAAAGTTATTATAAAAAAACTACTGTAAAAAACTACTTTGGCTTGCACAAGCGCGCGACGTTCTGATCATCACGATTAAAATTAACCAGCACTTGTCCGCCGATGACTTTGAATTCCTGCAACTGAGGATACGATAACACATCTGATAATGTCAGTTCAAAACCAATCCAGGGCTGGTCGGGTCTGATTCTGCGAATAGATCCCAAATGATCAATTTGAATTTGATCATTCGTCAGATCATTTGTCTGGTCATTTGAATGTGTCCAGCTTGAAGTTAATAGCTTTTTAGTTTCTGGATAAGGTCGATAACTGCAAGTTTCACCTTGGGTCGGATGTGTCTGACACTGAACAAGTCCCATTTCTTGGGTACGGATCCGCACTTGGCCATCGTCGCTTAAAAATAAAATAACTTGCAGAAACATCGGCAAATCATGTTCCGATTTTTTATTCAGATCGATTTTTGTGAACCGAGCCGCATTAAACAGTAAATTATTCTGTTCACAAGACCCCTGTGAAACATACTGAATCTCTTGAAAACTTTGTGGAAAAGCCTGGGTATAGACAACGAACAAAAAAACAATAATTCCTATCAATAATTTCAAAATTCACTCCTAAACAAACTGGGCTTTGAGCCTTTGGATTTTTTAACTTTTAATTTTTTATTCCATTGAAATTTTTGAAGGTTTAAACGACCCGCCGAATCCAGTTCGACGCCTTCTTTTTTTAAAAGAGCCAATTGCTTTTTGAAATTATGAGTTCCCTTTTCAAAAGAAATTTTTCCTTGTGAACTTAAAACACGGTGCCACGGCAATTTATATTTTGTAGAACAAGAATTCAGAATCCAGGCCACCCCTCGCGAAGCTTGTGGCTTGCCAGATAATTTTGCGATTTGTTTATAGGTCGCAACTCGGCCTGAGGGAATGCTTTGAATATTTTTAAGGACTGTTTTCGTAAATTCAGAAATTTGAACAACTGGCATAGACCTATCAAACTGCTTTTTTGACAACTGGTCACGCGATTATGCAGTCAGATAACTAATGTAAAACTAAATAAGGAACTAAAATATACAGAATTGAATCGCGTATCAAGTAATAGGAAAAAATACCAAGCACGGCCTTCCAGCCGTGCTTTTTGATTTTTTGCTGAATCCATCGAATTGGATTAAACATATTAAACCTTAATTCCAACTTTACGTGCGATACGTTGACCGTAATCCGCATCACATTTCATAAAACTTTCAATATTGGGACGAATAGTCGCCTCGGGCAGACCTTTCATCGTGCCCGCGATGACAGAAGTCAGTCGATCTTTTTGTTCGTCGCTGAACATGCGATATAAATTGCCCGCCTGAGTATAATCATCATTACCAGTATGGGAATTGTGTCGATCCGCATATCCACTGATTCTAAGCGGTGGTTCCGCAAATTGACTGTCTTGCAAAGGCCCACCAAATCCATTCGGTTCATAATTGTCCAAAGCTGTCGAGTCATGCAGTCTCATCGCACCATCGCGTTGATAGTTATTCACTGAATTTTTAGGTCGATTGATCGGCAACTGCTGATAATTAGCTCCGATACGATAGCGCTGCGTATCTGGATATGAAAACAATCTTCCTTGTAACATTTTATCAGGAGAAAACCCAATTCCAGGCGGAACGTTACTAGGTGAAAATGCAGCTTGTTCGACTTCAGCAAAATAGTTTTCTGGATTTCGATTCAGCTCTAAAACACCGACATCAATCAATGGGTAATCTTTGTGTGGCCATACTTTTGTTAAATCAAAAGGATTTAAATGATAAGTCTCGGCATCCATTTCTGGCATGACTTGAATTTTCAAAGCCCATTTAGGAAACTCTTTGCGCTCAATAGCTTCGAATAAATCACATCCAGCATAATCAGGATCACTTCCCGCCAAGGCTGTTGCTTTTTCAGGGCTCAGATTTTTAATACCTTGCATTGATTTAAAATGAAATTTAATCCAAAATCTTTCACCATTTTTATTCCAAAAACTAAATGTGTGACTGCCATAGCCATTCATAAAGCGATAGCCATCTGGGATTCCACGATCACTGAATAAAATCGTCATTTGGTGAAGCGCTTCGGGACTTTTTGCCCAGTAATCCCACATCCGCTGCGGATTTTTATACCCAGTGCGAGGGTCGCGTTTTTGCGAGTGAATAAAATCTGGGAATTTCATAGGATCACGCTCAAAGAAAACTGGAGTATTATTACCAACCATATCCCAAATACCTTCTTCAGTGTAAAACTTGATGGCAAAACCACGAGGGTCGCGTTCGGTATCGGCAGAGCCTTTTTCTCCGGCGACTGTTGAAAAACGCAAGAAGAGATCTGTTTTTTTGCCAACTTCAGAGAAAATCGCGGCGCGGGTGTATTTTGTAATGTCATGTGTAACTGTAAATGTGCCATGTGCGCCTGATCCTTTCGCATGAACGACTCTTTCTGGAACTCTTTCGCGATCAAAGTGAGCCAGCTTTTCAATGAGATGAATATCTTGTAAAAGCAACGGGCCACGAGTTCCCGCCGAGAGCGAGTGTTGATTTTCCGGAACCGGCTGTCCTGAAGCGGTAGTAAGTGTTTTTTTCATTTGAATCTCCTTATTTTAAAGTTGTTGATTTGTATTAAATAAAAGCTTTGACCAGCTGCGAATGCGATCAGTGAATGTTAAACTGTATTGTTGTCTTTTTATTTTTTGAATACTTGCCACAATCGATTCACGACCAAATAATAAAGCAAAATCCAAGGCACTTTGCTTTTTGAAATTGAGTACATCAATGTCGGCTCCTGACTGAATCAGTAAGTCAAAAATGTCTTGATGACCTTTGAATGCAACACCCATCAAAATAGTGCTGCCTGCAGAGTCATGAGAATTAACATCCGCACCTGCATCAATTAAAAGTTGGCAAGATTCATATTGCCCGTAGTAAGCTGCCAGCATCAATGCGCTGTAGCCTTTTTCATTTTTAAGGTTGATGACCTCCAAACTCATACCTTGCAAGTCCGAAGGCTGAATACGCCCTTCGCGCGCTAAATCAAATAAACTGGCATAATCCGACATCGTTTTTTTATAGTCTGTCCAAGTTTTCATGCGTTCTCCTTGGATTTATCATCGACGAATTATTAATACTTTTGAAATATCAAATAACTATTGATTAATAGTTTTATCCTATTAATATAAAATCATGACTTTACAGCAGTTTAAATACGCATTAGCAGTCCAAGAAGAAATGAGCTTTGTTAAAGCGGCAGAAAAGTGTCGCGTGGCTCAACCCAGCCTGAGCACCCAAATTAAAATATTAGAATCCAGTTTTGGAGTCATTTTATTCAATCGATCTGCGAATTCAAAAGTTACAGTCACTCCTCAGGGGAAAATGATCTTGGATCGTTTACGAATATTATTAAGTGATCTGCAATTGTTAATTGATGATGCCAAATCGATTGATTCGCAGCCAGTTGGCATTTTAAAAGTAGGACTGATTCCAACAATATGTCCCTATTTGATGCCCTATTTATTAAAGTTTAAAAACAAATTGTATCCCGATTTGCAATTAGAAATTATCGAAGATACCACAGACCGCTTGATTGATTTATTGGATCAAGGAAAAATTGACTGTGGTATTTTGTCAACGCCCCAGAAAGCCCCTGAAAATTTAATCGAAAAATTTTTATATTACGAACCTTTCGTGCTGTATGCTTCTGCTGAACATCCTTTGCTGAATAAACAAAATGTCGATTCAAATGATTTATCAAAATTTGAAGTTTCAATGCTGGACGAAACACATTGCATGCGAGATCAAGTGCTGGCTGCCTGTCATATGAATAAAAAAAATAAGGCTATGAATTCTCAATCCAAACTGGTCACAGGCAGTTTACAAACGTTGGTTTCGATCGTCGACGAAACCAAGTCTTATTCGCTGATTCCTCAATTGGCCGCAGAGTCCCTACACTTTAAACATCCCAAAAGTGGTTTGCGCAAAATCGTTAACCCCATTCCTCAGCGCAAAGTCAGTCTGGTCTATAATAAATCTTACGGTCGTAAAACACTTATTAATGCCGTTATCGACAGTATTCAAAAAGGATTACCAGATAACGTCTATACACAGCCGCACAAATCTGCAGTTATTTTAGATCCAGCCAAATCACGATTCGAGTAAGCCATTAGAATGACTTGATTTTTTAGGCAATTTGACAAATCAAGATCTTTGCTTTATATTTAACTAAATAGTTAATTAACCAAAAGGTTTAATATGAACAAAGATTTTTTAACTCCGACCTTTCAAGCACTTGCCGATCCTACCCGGCGCGCTATTTTGAATAAATTAAGCCAAGGAAAAACCAATGTGACCGAATTGGCTGAGCCATTCTTAAAAGAAATGAGTCTGCCGGCTGTGACCAAGCATTTAAAAGTTTTGGAAAAGGCCGGTCTTATTTCAAAAACCAAAGAGGCTCAATGGAGAACTTGTGAAATCAATGCTGCCCCTTTGAAAGAAGCAACAGATTGGATTGAGCAATATAGAACTTTTTGGGAAGAAAGTTTCGATCGATTGGATTTGTATTTACAAGAACTGCAAAAAAAACCAATTAAAAAACAAAAGAAAAAAGGAGCGAAGCATGTCCGCAAAGCCAAAACCAAATGAACTTCAACTGACTCGAATTTATAAAGCTCCGGTTAAACTTGTCTGGGAAGCTTACACCGACCCCAAACATGCAGCTCATTGGTGGGGACCACGTGGGTTTACGATTACAACCCACAGTAAGGATTTACGCCCCGGCGGAAAATGGATTTATACAATGCATGGCCCTGATGGCGTCGATTACGAAAACAGAACAACCTACCATATCGTGGAACCCTATTCGCGATTAGTTTATGATCATGGCGGAAATGCCCAACAAGAAAAATTATTTACTGTGGATGTCACATTTACAGAAATCAATGGCCAAACAAAAATGGTCATGACGATGGGTTTACCTACTGCCGAGGCCGCACAGCAAACCAAAAAATTTATCAAACAAGTGGGCGGTAATTCAACGTGGGATCGCTTGGCTGAATATCTGGATCAATCACAATTTGATGAAAAAAGTTTTGTCATCAACAGATCTTTTGAAACATCGGTTGAAAAACTTTTTGAAATGTGGACACAACCAGAACATTTAAAACGATGGTTACCACCTAGTGGTTATCAAATGGAATTCATCTCTGCGAATATTCAAACCGGTGGCAGCTTGCATTTTAAAATGTTTAACAATGAATCCACACAATATGTAAAATTTGAATACCTGGAAGTCAGCGCTGGTCAAAAAATTATATATAAGCAGCACTTTTTAGATATAAATGGAAATTTGGTTCGTCACACGGATCAGTGGCCGGCAGAAATGACAACGGCAGCTGTTTTTGATCAAGATGTGTCTGGTGAAGCCCGAGTGACAGTTAAATCCACAGTCAGCGGACATTATACCGAATCGGAATTAAAAGCTTTTATCAATGAAAAAACCGGTATGGCTCAAGGCTGGGGCGGATCTTTTGACGAGCTAGAAAAAATATTAGTCTAATTTTATGTCCACGAACATAACCTGTTGATCCAGAAAATAGTATTCTGTATCAACGGGAGCTAATTATGAATTCAACATACATTGTTTGTGAAAAATGTTTAAAAACGAATCGTGTTCAAATCAATAGTGATAAGACGGCTGTTTGTGGTTCGTGTAAAACACAGCTTAATCTTCATGGCGCAGTCGTCGAGGCCGGTGACTCAACTTTGGAACTTTTAATTAAAAAAAGTCCGCTTCCCGTTGTCATTGATGTATGGGCCCCATGGTGCGGACCTTGCCGTCAATTTGCGCCCACTTTTAATGAGGCTAGCCAAAAATTCGCAGGTCAAGTTGTGTTTGCTAAAGTGAACTCGGATACGAATCCTAAATCAGCCATACAATTAAATGTTCGCGGAATTCCCAGCTTGGTCATTTATAAACAAGGACAAGAAGTCGCTCGCCAATCCGGCGCCTTACCTAGCGATTATTTTTCAAATTGGATTAAGGAAAACATATGAGGTCATTTATGGGAATTTTATCATTGTTATTTGGTTTGAGTGCAAATGCGCAAGTCTTTCAAGATACTACAAACTTTCAAATTTTGGATGTTCGAACACCCGAAGAATTTTCCGTCAGTCATGTCGAAGGAGCCCAGAATATTGATTTCTTGAATTCTTCTTTTCAAACAAAAATTCAAAATCTTGATAAAAACAAGATTTATAAAGTTTACTGTCGAAGTGGAAATAGATCCGGCCAAGCTGAAAAATTAATGAAATCACTTGGATTTAAAGACGTTGAAAATCTGGGCAGCCTCAGCACGGCGTCTAAACGGCTGCAAAGAAACTGTGTTGGTAAAAATAAAAACTGTTAAATGTCATAATAATAGTTACATTTTAGGCAATTGAACCTGGCTGGACTGAAGTCGAGCCGGGCTAAGCTGTTTATTTATTGACGGCAAAAAAGTGTTTCATCAACATATCTTAGTATTATTTTTTAAAACAAAACAATAAAAGGAGATGTTATGAAACATTCATTAAAAATTGCACTTGGCGTTTTAGCCTTATCAATCAACGTATCTGCAGCTGGTAAAAAAGCTGACAAAAAAGCGGCTGCAACTGCAGAAACTTACAAAGTAGATACAACTGCCAGCGTAATCGAGTGGAAAGGCACTAAAAAAGTAGGAAGCTTCCACACTGGCGACATCAAAGTTCAAGCTGGCGATATCATCGTAGAAAAAAACCAAATCAAATCAGGTCAATTTACTGTTGATATGAAAACGATCACAAACAAAGACTTAACTGATGCTGATTACAATAAAAAATTAGTAGGTCACTTATCAAACGAAGATTTCTTTAACGTGACAAAATTCCCAATTTCAACTTTTAAGTTAACTTCAGTAACTGCTGGTAAAAACAAAGACGAAGTTACAGTTAAAGGCGAATTAACTATGATTGGCCAAACAAATCCAATCGAATTCCCTGCAACTGTTAAAATTGAAAATGGAACAGCTACTGGTCAAGCGACAGTTAAAATTGATCGTACAAAATGGGGTTTGAAATACGGTTCTGGTAATTTCTTTAAAGAGCTTGCTGGCGATAAAATCATCAATGATGAATTTGAATTAACTTTAAAATTAGTTGCTAAAAAGTAATTAAAAAAAAGAAAATTTGAAATGAAAGGGCTGATTATTCAGCCCTTTTTTATTTTATAGCACCAAAATCAAAGTTCCGGAAAAAATCAAGGTCGTAGCCAGTAGTGTTTTTATATCTAATTTTTCACCTAGAAAAATAACCGATAAAATAATTGTTAAAGCCAGACTCATCTTATCAACAGGAGCGACTTTTGATACCGCACCGATCTGTAGGGCTCTGTAATAGCAAAGCCAGGAAAGTCCCGTAGCCAAAGCAGATAGAATTAAAAAAATCCAAGTTTTGCGATCAATGGAGCTTGGCGAAGCCCATTCTTGCCGATAGGTCATAATCACTGCGACTAACACTGAAATTAATAATGTTCTTATAAAGGTCGCGAAATTTGAATTGATCTGCGCAACGCCCACTTTGGCAAAGACAGCCGTTAAAGCAGCAAAAAATGCCGATCCTAAAGCAAAAAATTTCCAATCGTTCATAAAAGATCCCTACCAAATTTATTTGTCTTTGCCTTCAATAATATGTTCTTTTAATTTGGCCAATATATCCAACTGAGCTTGTTGAATTTTAAATAAATGCTGCATTTGCTCTACCATAAGCAAATCGATTTTTTTGTGAAGAGCTCGCACTTCCATTTCAGCTTTCATATTCACCATATAGTCACTGCGTGACCTACGGCGATCTTTTTCTTCTTGGCGGTTTTGGCTCATCATAATCACAGGAGCTTGAAGTGCCGCGATACAAGATAAAATTAAATTTAATAAAATAAAAGGATAGGGGTCGAAAACCTGACTGTTTTTCAAAAAATAAGTATTAATACCGATCCAAATTGCGATAAAGACTGCAAAAGATAAAATAAAAGTCCAACTGCCGCCGAATTCTGCAACTTGATCGGCCAGTTTTTGGGACCACTTAATATTTTTATCTTCTTCGAGCTCCAAAATTTTATGTGAAAGAAACTGTTCTTCGTCCACGGCAGCAACAACCAGGTCATTGAGTTTTTTTAATTGTAATTCTTCGGCAGCAATTAGTTCACTGAGATCCATTTAATCCTCGTATTTTGTTTGATACCTCAACATACTAATTAGTATGTTGTCAAATATTTGCCCATGTGCTAAGCTGTATCGATGCGCAAAAAGGTTGAAAAACCAAAGAAAAACAGAAACTTACAAAAAACCAGAGCCGAGATCTTAGAAGCAGCTTTTGGGGAAGTTTTTACCCGTGGCTTTCAAGGAGTCAGCGTTGATGATATTGTCGCAAAAACAAATTTAACCAAAGGGGCTTTTTATCATCAGTTCCCTACTAAGTTGGATTTGGGTTACTCACTGGTCGAAGAAGTCATCCAACCGATGACTTACAGTCGTTGGATAGAGCCACTTAAGAAATATGAAAATCCCCTTCAAGGTATCCTCGATCAATTAAAGCAATTGATCGGAAAAGCGCACCCGGTCCATTTACAGTATGGCTGTCCTCTGAATAATCTGGTTCAAGAAATGGCCCCCCAAGATTCAATTTTTAAGGAAAAATTAGCGACAGCTTTACATAACTGGATCGAGGGCATAGAAAAAGAGTTAAATCGTGGAAAGCAGAATGGATTTATCCGACCTGAAGTTGATACGCGCCAAGTCGCCCATTTTGTTGTGATGGCCCATGAAGGATTTTATGGGATGCTGAAGGGATTGAATGACCCCAAAGCCTTTCAAGCACTTTACAATTCAATCGAAAAATATTTTGAAACAATTAAAAATATTTAAAGGATAAGTATGAGAAATTTTATTCAACGTTCACAGTTTATTTTAAAAATCGCTTGGCCTTTGATTATAGCAAATAGTTTTTGGAATCTGCAGCTGACGATTGATCGTGTTTTCTTGGGAATGTATTCAACCGAGGCTTTGGGTGCAGCTATGGCTGTCATGGGTGTATTTTGGGTTCCCATGGCTTTATTGCAACAAACAGCTGGTTATGTAACAAGTTTCATAGCGCAATATACAGGAGCTGGCGAACATGAAAAAATTGGTGGCTGTCTTTGGCAATCTTTTTATGTCAGCGTTATTGGTGGGATTTTATTTTTAGGGTTTAATTTTTTATCCAAAGATTTTTTCGCATTCGTTGGTCACTCTGAGTCTATGCAAAAATATGAAGTCGAATATTTTAATACTCTTGCGTATTGTGCCTTGCCGACAGCATTGACGGCAGCGATCAGTGGATTTTTTACCGGAATTGGTAAAACAAAAACTGTGATAGGAATTAATTTGGTCGGCTTGATTTTAAACATCGTTTTAGATTACGTCATGATTTTTGGAAAATTGGGCTTGCCTGAAATGGGCGTTGCCGGAGCCGGTTATGCAACAGCATTGGCATCATACGGTTCTGCTTTATGGGGTTTATTTATATTATTTAATTCAGATAACGAAATGATTTATAAAATCAAAAGTAACTGGCAATTAAAACTTGCTCTGATTAAACAATTTTTAAAATTTGGTATACCTAGTGGATTACAGTGGGCTTTTGAAGGATTAGCTTTTACAACATTTCTGATTTTAATTGGTCATTTTAAAAATGGCGAAGCGGCTCTTTCAAGTTCAAGCATTGCTGTCACGATTATGATGCTGTCGGTTTTACCAAGTATGGGAATAGCTCAGGCTGTATTAACACTGGTTGGACAAAAGCTCGGAGAAAAAAATCCGGATGAGGCCGAAAGAATTACTTGGGATGGAATCAAAATTACTTTTATCTATATATTGTTCGTAGCTGCAAGCTTTTGGTTCGTTCCACAATTTTATTTATCCTGGTTCAAAAACGAAGAAAATATGAATTTATGGACTCAAGTCAGCACGATTGTTCCAGTGCTTTTACAAATAGTTTCTGTTTTTACTATTTTTGATAGCTTTTATTTAAATATTTCATTTGCATTGAAAGGCGCTGGGGACACACGATTTGTTTCTTTGGTCGCCTTGACGATGCCTTGGCCCTTGATGGTGTTGCCTGCTTATTTATTAAGATCTCATGATAATGCTCTGATTTATTCTTGGCTATTTGTCGCTTTTTATATTTTTTTAACGGCAGTTTTATTAACTTGGAGATTCAAACAAGGACGCTGGAAAACTATGAGTTTGATTCATTAGCTTTTTTTAAGCATTGAATTAATTTGATGATATCATTTTCGGTGGATTCAAGCCCCCAGCTGACTCGTAAAGCTTCGAAGGCCTGGTCATCTGTCAGACCGATGGCCTTCAAAGTCGCACTGGCTGATTTTTTTCCAGACTGGCACGCAGAACCGACTGAAACTCGGATCCCCTCAGCATCAAGAGCCTTGAGCAGAGTTTTGCCATTCAGACCCGGAATTGCGAAATTCAGCTGCGAACAAATACGAAATTCCAAAGAACCATGAATTCGTAAGCTGGGAAAATTATCTTTTAATTCTTGAACTAAAAAATTTTGCAGTGACTTTAGTTTTTGTATTTTTTCTGCAGAATATAAGCCGGCCGCATAAGCCAAGCTAGTAATAGTTTCGACAGCGACTGTGCCTGATCTCATACCCGATTCGTGACCACCGCCTTCCAACTGAGGATATACTTGCAAGCCATTTCGAATATAAATTGCGCCGACTCCTTTAGGAGCGTGAATTTTGTGACCACTGATTGAATACATATCCAAATTCATTGTTTGCACATCAATAGATGTTTTACAAAAAGCCTGCGCTCCATCTGAATGAAAAATAATATTCCTTTTTTGACAAAGCCGACCTATTTCAGCCAAATTTTGAATAACACCAATTTCACTGTTAGCATGAACAATCGAAACTAATTGAGTCCGATCAGTCATTAATTTTTCCAGCTGATCAATTAAAATCAAGCCTTCCGAATTGACAGGCGCTTTTTTAATAACAATTCCTTGTTTCGCTAATGACAAAGCGACCTGTAAAATACTGGAATGTTCAAAGTTTGAAATAATAATTTCATCATTGGTCTGCAATTGATTATTTAACAAACCCTTTAAAGCCAAGTTATTGGATTCCGTTGCACCCGAAGTAAAATAGATCTCGTCCGGCTGGCAATGAATGATATTTGCTATTTTTTGACGGGCTTTTTCAAGTTCGACTGTTGCTTGAACTCCAGAACGATGAATCGAAGACGAATTCCCCAGTTTTTTTTTATATTGCTGTGTTAAAAACTGCAGAACTTCGTCAGTGACCGGCGCGCTAGCCGCACAGTCTAAATAAACCTCGTCGTTACTCATATTGATGATTCAATTTTTTTGCAATCGCGTTCAATTGTGATTTTTTAATATTGAACTCTAAATCTTTAAGTGCTTCGTCACGGCTGATCACATTTTGACGAATCAACTTGCTCATCTCCACATGATAATGAGTGTAACCATAGTTTTTCATTGAGTTATAAACCGCAATAAAGTTAAGCATACAATTTGTAGAGCGTCCCGGATAGCTGAGCTTAGGGTATTCCCAACCGACTTCTTTTTGAATTGTAGGAACATAAACTTCGGGACCAAATGGCAAAAACCAATGGGGCGAAATGACAAGTGCTTTGTTTTTTCTTTCTGAAGCTTTCTTCATAACTTCTTCCATTGTCGCTGGAAAATCCTTGTACTTGGGATCATTACGTACATAGGTGTCCAAGAAATTTTTTGTTTCTTCACTCATCTCTTTGAATTCAGGAGACGCTGCATTACATCCACACTTGCTCATAACCTTTTGGTTCGTAGACTGTCCTTTAGTCCAGCCTGCAATGATAATTGGAATTTCATGGCGATCGGCTATTTCATATGCCAGATCCATGTACCACAAAGAGCAAGGGTGGCAAATGACAGCTTTTGATTTTGTTTCAAGAATTTTTCCATACATGTCTTTCATGTAGTTGGATTTATAAAACATAAAATCAACACCCAATTTTTCTGCAGCACGTTCTACGTTTCGGATTGCGTCCTGGGTTTCAAATCCATTATCAAACATAAACGCCAAAGGGTTCAGTTTATATCGTGTTTTCATATAATACAGGGCTGAAGTGGAATCCTTACCGCCACTGCACATAGCCAAGACATCATATTTACCTTTAGTTTGATGTTTCTTTAAAATTTTCAATAAATCTGTCTCGTGAAGTTTAGCTTCTTCTTCGAGCTCTCGGTTTTGATCATGCTCAAGACAAAGATTACAAACACCTTCAGCATTGAAAAAAATATTTGGTTTTACCTCGGGTAAAACACAACGCTTACATAAGTTTTCCGGACTAAACTGAACATTTTCATCTGCTTGTTGTTGTAAATTATTTTGCGACATACGATTCCTCCGAATTGAATCATGACTAAATTTTATCTTTACAAACTTTCGACTAAAAGTATACTTGAGAAATAGGTTATAACTAATTGCACTTACACTGTTTCAGAGAGAGATTTGTTTTGGAAAAACTAGACCTAAGGCGTATTCCGTGCCCTAAAAATACCTCTAAAGCGCTTATTTTCCTTTCCACACTGGAATCTGGAGAATCTGTCGAAATTTGGTTGGACGACGGAGAGCCGATCGATAATGTACCAGAATCTTTAACTTTGGAAGGGCACAAAGTGATTAGTAAAAATCGAGATCAAAATGGTCATTGGATTTTGATAGTAAAGGCATCTTAAATGAAAGACAGACTTAAAAAAATACACGAAGCTGTTAAGACTTGGGTGACTCAAGTTTTTTTAAAAAAGTTTTTAACTCCTGTCGTTCTGGTGCTGGTTTATTATTTTATCTTAGGGCCAACTAGTATTGTTGCGCGAATTTTTTTCAGATCTGCTTTATCTAAATCACCTAAAAGTACAGATTCAAATTGGCTTATGACTAACAGCTTCGAAACAACTTTGGAATCCAGCCGAAAGCAATCCTAGGAATTATATGAAAAAATTAGTTTATATCTATAAAGAAATGAAAAATTTAATTGTCCAACACAAGCTTTACTTTCTAGCTCCCTTAATCATTGCACTTGCTGTCGTAGCTCTATTGTTTGTCAAAATGGGTGCTAGTATCATTATGACTTTTATCTATGCGGGTGTGTAATGGATGTTATCGGAGTTTCTTGTTTTTATCATGACTCGTCGGCTTGCTTGGTTCGCGATGGAAAATTAATTGCCGCGGCCCAGGAGGAACGATTTTCCCGAGAGAAAAATACAGATGCATTTCCCATTCAGGCTTTGAATTTTTGTTCGCAATTCGGCAATGTTCTGTTCGAAGATGTGAAGGCCATTGGTTATTTTGAAAAACCATATTTAAAATTCAGCCGGGTTTTGTTGGAACATTTAAATTTATTTCCGTTTTCATTAAAAAGTTTTTTAAGAACGATGCCTCAATGGATGGATAATCGCCTGATTTTACCTTTGATTATTCAAGAGGAACTTTCAACGCAGACGCCTATTCATTTTTTAAAACATCATTTATCACATGCAGCCAGTGCCTTTTTGCCTTCTCCATTTGAAGAGGCCGCTATCATGACCTGCGATGGTGTGGGTGAATGGTCAACAATGTCTTTGGGTGTCGGACGCGGGTCACAAATTACCCTGGATCAAGAAATTAACTATCCTGATTCTGTCGGTTTGCTTTATACGACAATCACAGTTTATTTAGGTTTTCACGCTCATGGTGGCGAAGGAAAAACGATGGGTTTAGCTGGATATGGCGAGCCCCGTTTTATGAAAGAATTTGAACAAATTATTCAAGTTTTCAACGATGGCAGTTTCCGATTGAATCAAAAGTATTTTGCTTATCGCTATGGTCAAAAAATGTGGAATCGTAATTTTGAAAAATTATTTGGCAAGCCTCGCCAGCCGTCTGAGCCTTGGGAACAGCGGCATTATGATATCGCTGCTACTTTACAAGCTGTCGTTGAAAAAATATTTATTAATTCCGCTCGTGAACTTCGTAAAAAAACTAAGGCAAAAAATTTATGTTTAGCTGGCGGAGTCACTTTGAATTGTGTCGCCAATGCTAAAATATTAGAGCATACCGATTTTGAAAATATTTTTGTGCAGCCAGCTGCTGGCGATGCCGGTGGATCTGTAGGATCTGCTTTGTATATTTCAAATTCATTATTAGGTGAACCAAGACATTATTTAGATCATAGCTTTTTAGGTCCCGAATTCACTGAATACGAAATCGTGAAAGCT
>Ga0255182_1000509_pt1 | contig 25370 bp, 16 predicted proteins | sample Atl_UVDOM_RepA_8_FD_188420 | JGI IMG/M metagenome (GOLD analysis project Ga0255182, IMG submission 188420) | Freshwater microbial communities from Altamaha River, Georgia, United States - Atl_UVDOM_RepA_8d | ecosystem: Environmental > Aquatic > Freshwater > River | place: USA: Georgia...
GACGGAATTCGAAGCTCCGGCCGCGGGTGCGCCCCTGGGCTTCCTGGGCCTGCCGTCGGCACGACCGGAATACCGCCCGCCGGTGATCGTGGAACCGCCCCTCGAGCCCGAGTCGGTGGGCTGTGCCGCCGGCGGCATCTGCGGCTTCGGCGTGTTCAGCGAAACAGCGACCGTTGATTTCGGCCGCGAGCAGCCCAAGGAGTTGAGCGACACCCTGCCGGCCGAACTGCCCTACCTGATGACGGGCGCGGTCGTGGAGGGCCCCGCGGGTGAAGGCGTGCTGCCCCAGGTGATCAACCTCACGACGCAGGCCCTGGCCGGCGGCACCGTGATGGCCCCGGCGTCCGGTGATCTGAGCCTGGACATCGATCCGACGACCTTCGGATCCTTCCACTACGGAGATCAGATCACCTACGCGCGCAGCCTGATCACCGAAAGCGGCGAGGACACCTACCGCATCGGCAACTGGCTGAGCAACGAGCAACAGGCCGACGCTGCGGCCGCGGGCGTGAGCTGGGTGATGGGCGGGCCGAGCCTGCTGAGCTACATCTCGGGCGACAACGGCGTGACCGTCACGCAGACCTCGCAGGGCATGTACGGCATCCTCGGGCTGGCCACTTCGGCCGCCGACCTGGCGCTGCAGGGCGGCACCGCAACGTACTCCGGCGAAAGCCGCAACGGCATCTTCGGCAGCGTCAACCTCACGGTCAACTTCAGCAACGGCACCTGGAGCGGCACCTGGAACGGCGGCGCCGACCAGAACGTGTTTGTGGCGTCGTCGTCCATCGGCCCGGTGATCTACGGACAGATCGGCTTCCAGGCGTCTGGCACCATCAGCGGCGTGAACCTCAATTCCACGAGCATCACCGCCAACGACGGCACGATCGGTGCCGGCAGCATCGTCAAAGGCGCGTTCTTCGGCAGCAACGCGGCCGCCGTGGGCGGCGTGGCCAGCATCGTCAAGACGACCGAAGCCTACACCGATGCCCGCGGATCGGGCGTCTTCCTGACCACGCGCAACGTCGCCAAGGTCGAGTGACCTGAGCCCGGGGGCCCGCGATTGACGCGGGTCAACAACACTTCCGATACCCGCCTGAGTGGCCCCCTGATCCTAGGGAGCCTCAAGGGCAACCGCACGCCGGACAATCGACAGCTGCCGTGCAGAACTTCACAATTGAAGCATTGCAGTTCACCCACATCCGGAGAGATTTCACATGACCATGATCCGCCCCGAAACGCACTGCGCAACACCGCGTTCGGCCATGAAGCTGCGCCGCATGGCGGCTGCCCTGGTGGCTGTGGGTTGCACGCTGTCGGCCGGCCAGGCCTGGTCGCAATCGGTTGAAGACCAGTATCGCGAGGCCATGTACCAGCGCGAGACTGGCCAGCCGTATGCCGCCATCGAGACGCTCAACGCCCTGCTGTCCGCCAACCCGACGCTGAACCGTGCTCGTCTGGAACTGGCCGTGGCCTATTACCGCACGCTGAACTACGCGCAGGCCCGCGAAGAGGCACAGCGCGTGCTCAACGACCCCAAGACGCCCGAAGCCGTGCGCCTGTCGGTCACCTCGTTCCTCAAGACCATCGAACTCGAAGAAAAGGCCCTGACGGACAAGGCTCACAAGATCGAGCCTTCCGTCTCCTTCGGCCTGCTGCACGACAGCAACGTCAACGCCGGCCCGGACAGCGCCATCCTCGGCAACGGTCTGGTGCTCGATGCAGCCAGCACCGAGACATCCGACTGGGGCTATGTGGCCCAGGCTGCCGTCACGCACACCTGGCTGCGCCCCGCACCCACCCGCTTCGGCCAGGCCGCCGTGCGCTTCGGCTGGACCAGCCAGGCTGCTCTCTACTACAAGGGCTACAACGACGAGACCGACTACAACCTGGGCGTGCTCAGCCTGTCGACCGGCCCGCTGCTGTTCTCGGCCAACAACTGGCGCGCCAACGTGAGCTTCCAGTTCGACAAGCTCACGCTGGGCGACAAGGATCTGGGCGTGTACGTGTCGGCCACGCCTTCGTTCTCGTGGCGCCTGGGCACCCGGGGCGAACTCACCGTCGACGCCCAGTGGATGTACCGCAACTACCAGCGTGACGTTGACCAGGGCCGCGACGCCAACTACCGCCAGATCGGCCTGAGCTACGGCCACCTGTTCAACCAGGGCAAGGTCGAAGTCCAGGGCGGCTTCAAGTTCTTCCGTGAACACGCCTACCAGGATCGCTTCAGCAACGAAGGTCATGAAGTCTTCGTTGGCGGGCGCGTGCGCGCCTGGGCCGGTGGCGATCTGTTCGCCCGCGTCTCGATCCGCCAGAGCGACTACGCAGGCGTTGAGCCCGTGTTCGGCGAAAGCCGTGATGAAACCGAAAACCGTTTCGAATTCGGCGCCTCGCACCAGTTCCAGTCGGGCTGGTTCGAGAAGTGGCTGCTGTCGGCAACGGTGACCCACATCCACAACAAGGCCAACTTGTCCTTGTATGGATACGACCGCGATCTGGTCTACGTGACGATTGGTCGCACCTTTTAACTGACAGGAGCAGTACGCATGACCCCCACGATCCACCGCATCCGATTTCAACGCAGCGCCCTGACGCTGGCCGCCCTCGTGCTGGCGCAGAGCCTGGCGAACGCGGCCGTGTCTGAAGACGACCTCAAGAAAGTCAAGGTCTACGGCAACGTCACGGTCGCCCAGGATTCGGTGGCCAAGTGGGGGCCCTGGGAAGAGTTCGAAGCACCGGCAGCCGGCCCTGCGCAACTGGCGGGCATCCCCGCCACGGTGCGCGAGGTCTACCGCCCGCTGCCGGACGTGCCCGTCGAGGGCCTGTGTGCGGGCGGCAGCCTCTGCGGCTTCGGCGCGTTCACGACCGAGACCTGGGTGTACGGCCGCGAGCAGGAGTTCGAACTCGGCGAATCGCCGGACATCCACCCCGTGGTGCTGCAAGGCCGCATCGTCACGCAAGACCATCCGACGCGCCCTGACGTGTCGGAACCGCTGCGGGTGGCGCCGGGCGAGGGGGCGTACGCCTCGTTGCCCTACCAAGTGGCGTACGCAGGCACGCCCTTGAGCACGGGCACGCTGGTGTTCCCGGACTCGGGCACGCTGACACTGGACTACGCCGACATCGACGACGGCTCGGACATCGAGGTGGGCTACTACCGCAGCGGCTGGGTGAGCGACACGCAGTACGAATACCACGAACTCAATGCCGAAACGGTGCCGGTGCTGGGTGACCCGGCCGACACGCAGATCGCCTTGTTCGAACACAACGGCTACATCACCGATTATGTGGCTGGCCAACAGTCCAAGTATGGCGTCAGCGAGCGCAACCAGGAACTCTGGGGCGTGATTGGCTACACCACCACCGACGCCGAAATGTCAGCCCTGCGCGCCAGCGGTGCCACAGCCACTTACCAGGGCTACGGCTGGACCAACTACTCCGGCACGCCCGTGACCATCAACGTCAACTTCGGCAACAGCACCTGGACGGGCAACTGGGGCGGGCAGGAAGGCGGTCGTGACAGCGGCTACGTGCGCACCTACACCACCAACACGGGCAATACCGTGCTGTACGGCTCGGTCGGTTTCGAAGCCCAGGGCGTGATCACCGGCGTCAACCTGACATCGACCTCGGTGAGTGCCGCCGATGCGGCCAGCATCTCCGGTTCGGTCCGCGGTGCCTTCTTCGGCACGAACGCCGCTGCCGTGGGTGGCGTGGTCGACATCACCAAGACCCGCGTGGCGCCTGCAGCCCCCACGGCGACGATGCTGATCGAGGGCCCCAAGACGCTGTCGTCGTATTCGGGTCGTTACGTCGCCCCGTTTGCGGCCAGCAAGACCTTCCAGGGCGGCTACGACCGCTGATCGAACGCCACGGCACCACGCCCTGCGCACAAAGCCGCCCCTCGGGGCGGCTTTTTTTTGTCACGCCCCCCCGCGACTGCAGGTCACCTGCGCACCTGTTGCGCCAATCGAGGGACAGGCGGTTGACAAGTTCCCAGAATCGGAAGCAAGGAGTTCACACCCGCATTCGTTTCAGGAGACCTGTCCCATGAACACCCTTCCGATTTCTGCTCGCTCCTCGCTGGTCATGGCCGCTGTCATGGCCCTGTTGGGCCACTGGGCTCCGACCCAGGCTTCGGTGACCGACGACGCCCTGCGGAAGGTGCACTCATACGGCAATGTCAGCATCGCCCAAGACTCGGTCACTCGCTGGGGCCCCTGGGAAGAGTTCGAGCCGCCCGCCGCCGGCGCCACTGATCTGGCCGGTGTGCCCGCGGTGCTGCGTGACCCCTACCGTCCCCTGCCCCCGGTGAACCCGCCCGAGGCCGAGGGGCCGTGTGGCGCCAGCAGCTATTGCGGGTTTGCAGCCTTCATCAACACCAGCATCTGGGCCGACGCCCAACTCAAGCTGGCCTTGCCGTTCGACAGCGAGGATGAGGGCATCGACATCCCCGGGTTCGGCACGAACGGCGAATCCCATCACCAGCCCTTCCCCGTGCTGCTGACCGGCAGCATCGTCACGCCGCAGGGCGAACAACCCGTCGAATACACCAGCCGCTTCCCCGACCAGATCCAGATCCAGACCACCAACTTGGTGTCGGGGGATCCGGCGTTTCTGTACCCCAGCTCGGGCGAACTCGTCCGCCACGGCTCGGGTCGCACCTGGGGTCACTACATGGACCACTCATTGGAGGTTGGCGACACCGGCGTCTACAGCGGCTTCTACAGCTTCCAGGTGTCATTGCAAGATCACCTGAAGCTGGATGCCGCCGTCGAGGACACGCACCTGGCCTTCGTGTATGGTCATTACAAAGAAGCCTATGTGCGACAGGCCATGGCGGCCTACATCAGCGGCAGCGAATCGATGGGTGACGGGGAATCCGTCGAAGCCCGCGTGACCCTGCAGAAGCTGTGGGGCGTCATGGGCCTGACCAGCAGCCAGGCCGACATGGACGCGCTGAAGGCTGGCCGCACGATGGCCACCTACAACGGACGCGACCTCTACCACACTGGCGTGTCCCTGGCCGTTGACTTCGGCAATGCCACCTGGTCGGGCAACTGGGAGAGCGGCGGATTCACCGCCAGCGGCGCCGTGTCCGGCGTGAACTTCGCGGCCAAGCAAATCGCGTCGACGGTCGGCCGGCAGGTCGATGCCGAGCGCAGCTTCATCCAGGGCGCCTTCTTCGGCCCTCAAGCTGCAGCCGTCGGTGGTGTTGCCGATGTGACGTCGTACGCCACGACGGCGCCGAACACGGCGCAGCCGGCCACCGTGATCCCGGTGCAGCGCTATGTCGCGCCGTTCATGGCGGTCCGGACGGACAACAGCAACAAGTGATCAGGGCGCGGGGGCCGCGACTGGCGGTTGCAGGCTCACGGCCCCGGCCTTGGCCCATTGAGCGATGACCGCCACGGCGCGTTCGCGTGCGGCCTCTGGCTCGGGGCCGACCAGATCGGCCACCTCGGCCGACGATTGCGGGCATTGCCCCAGCCGGCTCCACAACCGTTCATGCTGGGCCCAGGCCGCCTCTCCAGTGATCGCGTAGCTGAACAGGGGCGCTTGCAGCACGGCCCGCAAGGCCGACCACGTCCACCCCTCGCGAACCGTCACGCGCGTGGCAGGCCCGATCTCATGGGTGCCATACCCTTGGAACGACACGCCGGGGTCCAGCCGGGCCGCGTCCACGCGGGGCACGCCCCGGGCAGGATCGGCGCTGACCGCTGAGCGCACCACGGTCGCATCTCGCCGCAAGGCGTCGAGTTCGACCCACAGCGACTGGTAGCGCCGGTACACGACCGTCCAGTCGAGCTGGGCTCGCACATGCGCCTGCGCTGCATCACCCAAACGCCGGCGCAGTGCGGGTTGTTCGACCAGGTCTCGCAGACACGTCACCAGGGCGTCCATGTCGACCGACACGGTCTGACAAGCCAGACCGCAGTACCGGTCGTAGTTCAGGGTACCGGCCTCATGGGCCAGTGCCCAGGCCTGCCCAGGCCCCGGCCCGGGCATCCACGTCGGTACACGAAAGCCGTGAACGCCGTGCTCGACCGTGTCCTTGTAGCCATCCCAGTCGGTGACCACCACCGGCAGGCCGGCCGCCATGGCCTCGATCGGCGTCAGGCCAAAGGTTTCCTGGATGTTGTCCGACAGCGAGATGAACACATCGGCCGCGGCCCAGGCACGCGCGCGCACGTCGGCATCCTGGCCATCCGTGAACAGGCACCGCACGTTCGGACAGGTCTGCTCGGCCGCCTGCCTGAATGCGGCCTCAATGCTCTCGTTGGCGAACCAGCCGCATTGCAGCAGCACGATGCGCCGACCGGTCTGGCGGGCCACCGCTTGCGCGGCCGCGTACATCGGGTGCGGGTGGGCCTTGCTGTGAAATGACAGCCGCCCGACGAACAGCATCACCACCTCATCCTCGGCCACAGCCAAGGCCCGTCGGGCGTCCTGCCTGCGGGCAGTCGAAGGGGCGAAGTCATCGGCGTGCACGCCCAAGGGAATCACAGGCAGCGCCGGCAAGGTGGGCTTGCGCGTGCAGCCCAGCCGCCATTGCAGGAAGTCGATCTCTTGGTCCAGCACGCGCTGCACGGTGGACAACACCGCGCGAGAGGTGCAAACCAGCGCATCCCATGGCATGACGGGGGCCGTGGTCAGTGCCCGAATCGCGTCCATCGCTCCGTGCGACGCCGTGGTGTGGGTGACGCCCGACAGGCTGTAGGCCTGCGGGCCCGCGCGCAGTCGCAAGCGCGCGGCGTCTCCGAGGCCCGGGCCCGGCAGGTACAGCAGCCCACTGGCGGCCAGCAGGTCCAGCCGGTCCGGCGGCGCCCATTGCACCGGGGCCTGCGGGTCCATGCTGCGCACCATGTGAGCAAACACCTCGGCCGACCGGCGATGGGGCGTGACGGCGGTCAGGGAGGCGTCGCCACGCCCTTGGACCACCGCCCGCAAAAAGGCGTTGCCCGCAGACTGGCGCCCCATCAGGCGAGGGCCCTGCAGATCGTAACCATCGGGCTCAAAGACCAGTGCGGGTGTCGGTGTGCTCATGGGGCCTCCCTGGCGTCGTTTCTTGTGAATGGATGCGTGGCACGACACCCCCAGGCGCCGCTCGGCCGCAGTCTAGCGAGGGCCCCCGCAAGCCCACCCTCGACGCTGCGAGGACGCCACACGTTACACACGATTACATCGCCCGAACGGGTGATTTTTTTCAGATGCTGCTACGCTGCCGCCAGCAGACGTGCGTGAGAGGAACATGCACCTGCTGCCGTCCAGCAATAAAAACACCACAGGATACACATACACATTCAATCAGGTTGAACTTGACCGGTCGCGCGTGACTTTCACCCGCGCGCGCCGAACACCCCCATGCGTCCATCGATCACACCGCCACGTGGCGGCGTGTGCTTCGTCGCACCCTTTTCCCTCAAACCCGACCTCATCAGGGAGGTTCTCGCACCATGAACTACACCGGCACCCTCAACAACGACACCATCAACGGCACAGCCTACGCCGACTACATCAACGCCCTGGACGGCAATGACGTGCTGTCGGGCAACGCCGGCGCCGACTCCATCGTGGGCGGCGCGGGCAATGACACGCTGAACGGCGGCACGGGCGTCGATACACTGATTGGCGGCACGGGCAACGATGTCTACTACATCGACAGCACCAGCGACCGCATCATCGAAGACGCCCTTGCCGGCAGCGGCATCGACACGGTGTATTCCACCGTCACGATCTCCGCGCTGGCCACCAACGTCGAAAACGCGATCTTGCAAGGCACCTCGGCGCTGAACATCACGGGCAACGCCAGCGACAACACCCTGACGGGCAACAGCGCCGCCAACAAGCTCTTCGGCCTGGACGGCAACGACGTGCTCAATGGCCTGGGTGGCGCCGACTCGCTGGACGGCGGCCTGGGCAACGACACCCTGGACGGCGGCACCGGCAACGACACCCTGCAGGGCGGTGATGGCGACGACGTGTATTACGTCGACTCGGCCACCGACCGCATCACCGAAGGCAGCACGGCCACGTCCGGCAAGGACACCGTGTTCACCACGGTCGCCATCACGGCTTTGACCACGAACGTCGAAAACGCCACGCTGCTGGGCACCTCGGCGCTGAGCCTGACTGGCAACACCAGCGACAACACCCTGACGGGCAACTCGGTCAACAACACCCTGTCAGGTCTGGACGGCAACGACGTGCTCAATGGCCTGGGCGGCGCTGACTCGCTGATCGGCGGCCTGGGCAACGACACCCTGGACGGCGGCACCGGCAACGACACCCTGGTGGGCGGCGAAGGCAACGACACCTACATCATCGACAGCGCCACCGATGTCATCAGCGAAACCGGCACGTCGACCCGCGACCGTGTCTTCAGCGCCGACAACATCGACCTGACCCTGGCGCGCTTTACCAACATCGAGAACGCCAATCTGTCGGGCACGACCAACACCAACATCACGGGCAATGGCGGTGCCAACCTGTTGTACGGCAACGCGGGCAACAACGTGCTGAACGGCAACGGCGGCACAGATACGCTGTACGGGGGCGCGGGCAACGACACCTATGTGATCGACTCCGACGACGACGTGATCTACGAATTCGGCGGTGCCGGCACCAGCGTTGAAGACGCGATCGTCTCGACAGTCTCCGTGGACGTCAGCCTCTTCGGCCTGGATGGCATCGAGAACGTCTCGCTCGAAGGCACCGCTGCCATCGACGCCTACGGCAACGACCTGAACAACTTCATCAGCGGCAATTCGGGCAACAACCGCCTGGAAGGGGGCATCGGTGCCGACACCCTGTTCGGCGGCGATGGCAGCGACACCTATGCCGTCAATTCGGCAGACGACAAGGTCTATGAGTTCACCAGCAACACAGGCGACGACACCATCGAATCGTCCATCAGCTTCAGCCTGAACACCTTCAACACGGGTGGCGTCGAGAACCTGGTTCTGCAAGGAGCCGACTCGATCAATGGCACCGGCAATGCCTTGAACAACTTCATCCAGGGCAACTCGGCCAAGAACGTTCTTGATGGCGGCACAGGCAACGACACACTGTTCGGTGGCGACGGCAATGACACCTACATCGTGGATTCGGTGGGTGACACGGTGTATGAATTCACCAGCAACACGGGCACCGACCGCATCGAATCCATGGTGTCGTTCAACCTGAACCAGTTCGCCACGGGCGGCGTCGAGAACCTGTTCCTCAGTGGCACCGACTCGATCGATGGCACCGGTAACTCTCTGAACAACGTCATCAACGGCAACGCGGGCGCCAACGTGATCAATGGCGGCCTGGGCGAAGACACCATGTACGGCGCTGATGGCGACGACACCTACTACGTCGACAACGAAGGTGACGTGGTGTATGAATTCACCAGCACCACGGGCGAAGACAGCATCATCTCGTCGGTGTCGTATGTCATGGACGACTTCTGGAATGGCGGTGTCGAGAACTTGATCCTGGAAGGCGCCGATTCGATCAACGGCACCGGCAACTTCCTGAACAACTTCATCGAAGGCAACAGCGGCAACAACGTGCTCGACGGTGGCGCTGGCAATGACACGCTGTTCGGCGGCGACGGCAACGACGTCTACCTGGTTGACTCGACTGGCGACAAGGTCTACGAGTTCTCCACCAACACGGGCAAGGATCGCGTCGAATCGAAGGTGTCGTTCAGCCTGAACCAGTTCAACACCTCCGGCATCGAAACCCTGTTCCTGGAAGGCACGGACGCCATCAACGGCACGGGCAATGCACTGGGCAACATGATCGCTGGCAACGATGCCGCCAACGTGATCAATGGCGGCCTGGGCGAAGACACCATGTACGGCGCCGACGGCGACGACACCTACTACGTCGACCACGAGGGCGATGTGGTCTACGAGTTCACCAACAACACAGGCTACGACGAGGTGTATGCCTCAGTGTCCTACGACCTGGATGACTTCCTGGCCAGCGGTGTCGATTCTTTGTACCTGACGGGCACGGCCGACATCGACGGCACCGGCAACGACGGGGACAACTACATCGAAGGCAACAGCGGCAACAACGTGCTGGATGGCGGCCTGGGCATCGACAGCCTGTTCGGGGGTGATGGCAACGACACCTACCGTGTGGACTCGGTCGATGACCTGGTGTACGAATTCTCGAGCAACACGGGTGACGACACCATCGAGTCGAGCGTGTCGTATGCGCTGGAAGAGTTCATCCATGGCGGCATCGAGAACCTGCGCCTGGTGGGCACCGACAACATCGACGGTACGGGCAACTCGCTGGACAACTACATCCTCGGCAACGAGGGCAACAACGTGCTGGCTGGCGGTGACGGCTCCGACATCATGTTCGGTGACCTGGGTGACGACATCATCCTGGGCGAAGGTGGCGATGACATCATCTACACCGGCGCTGGCCTGAACGTGGTCGACGGTGGCGACGGCGCCGACATGATCTTTGCTGACGAAGGCGCCGACGTGCTGGCCGGCGGCAATGACAACGACTACATCGACGGCTACGGCGGCAACGACGACCTGTTCGGTGACGGTGGCGACGACGAGATCGGCGGCGGTTCGGGTGACGACATCCTGTTCGGCGGCGATGGCAACGACACCCTGCGTGGCGGCGGTGATGCCGACCAGCTGGAGGGCGGCGCCGGCAACGACCTGCTGGATGGCGGCATCATGGGCGACGCCTACTTCGTCTGGGGCGACTTCGGTCAGGACACCATCGTCGAGAACGACACCAGCGCCAACGTCGACGAGTTGCACTTCATGACGGCCGCGTACGACCAGCTGTGGTTCTCGCAGGCCGGCAACGACCTGAAGATCTCGGTGCTGGGCTCGACCAACGAGGTCAAGGTGCAGAACTGGTTCCTGGGCGACGCCTACCGCGTGGAACGCCTGGTGGACGAAACCACCGGTCGCTCGATCACGTCGTCCAGCGTCAACCAGCTGGTTTCTGCCATGGCCGGCGTGACGCCTCAGAACCCGGTGGGTGCTTCTGCGCCCGCCAGCCTGAGCAACGCAACCAACTCGCTCTGGACCCTGGCCTGATCGGCCTCCAGGCCCGAGTGCCCGCTGCACGCCGTGCGGCAACGGCCCTCGGGCCTTTTTACGACCGCCCATTTACGCCTCACACCATGAAGCAGACTCCATTGACCCTGCATGCCCTGGGTGCCGTTGCGCTCCTGGCCACCATGCCCGCCCATGCCATCAAGCATGGCATTCAGCCCAGCACCGCCCCTGGTGCGCCGGCCATCGTCAACCCGTTCACCGGTCAGGCCACCGATGTGTGGAAACTCGTGGGCTACAACAACACCGGCTGCTCGGGCTTCCAGATCACCCGTGAATGGGTGGCCAACTCGAGGCACTGCGGCAGCAACCCGGCCAGCACCAACCCGTTTCGCAACCACCTGGGGCAATCGACCCTGGCCACATGCGAATCCCACCCGGATGCCGACTTCCAGATCTGCCGCCTGAGCAATCCCGCGGCCCTGCAAGCCATGCCCAGCTATCCGCCGTTGGGCGTGGCGCCGGGCTACGGCGTGGCCACCTCGATCACGGCCGCCAAGCACGGCAGCATCATGGCCTACGGTCGCTCGGGCCTCGGTGACGGTCTGGCGTTCACCGGCTTCGATGGCCTGCCGCTGGGGTTCAACCCGGTGCTCGCGCCCAACACCCCCCCGATCCCCTTCGGCGTCGGCGGTGACAGTGGCGGCGCGGCCTATTGGTTCCCTCCAGGTGCCAGCACGCCCGTGCTGATGGGCGTGGTGGTCAGCGGCACGACCGTCAATGCCACCGCCCTGCGCTTCACGCTCGATCACGTCAACTGGATCTCGCAGCGCATCACGGCCTATGGCGACCCCGCGCCGGTGATCCGCGCGGCCGAGCAGCTCTATACCCCACCGGCTGGCAACGAGCCGCCCCCCTTGAGCACGCCGCCGGCCTTCAAGACCACCGGCCCCGGCACAGGCTCGCTCACCTGGCTCACACCGTCGGCCAACCCGGTGGTGAGCTCGTTTGACATCCAGCTGGGTCGCAACGGCGCCATCGAGCGCAGCCTGAGCCAGGGCACGGGCAGCAGCAACGTCCTGGCCATCAACAACCTGGCCAACGACCGCTACATCGCCTGCGTGCGTGCGCGCAACGCCATCGGCGCTGCCACCGCTGCAGCCACCCAGATGAACTACCCGATGGCGGACTCGGCCACATGGTTCAGCACCTACACCACACCGAACTGCACCACGCTGGACAACCGTCTCACGCAGGCCTCGGTCACAGGCATGACCTCGAGCGTCACCCCCGTGCCCGGCACACGCAGCCTGCGCGTGGCGATCACCTGGCCTGCAGCCACCCCCGTGCCGGCCGACCTGCCCATCGCGCAATACCGCTTGAGCACCGAAACCACCTACCCCACCGGGCCCAAGCGTGCCGCTACCACGGACACGACCGCACGCTCCGTGGCGGTCACGGTGCCAGCTGGCAGCAAGGTCTGTGCTTCGGTCACACCCATCACGGCCATGGGCCAGCGCGGCGCCACCACCAGCGCCTACTGCGTGACGGCCAACTGATGGCCTGAACGCCTTGTCGATTCATTCAGGGAGGACTCTCACATGTACAAGACACTGCAACACTGGGCCCTCGGGCTCAGCATGACCGCGCTGACGCTGCCGGCTGCCCACGCCGTCAAGTACGGCATCCAGCCCAGCACCGCCGCTGGAGCGCCGGCCGTCGTCAACCCGTTCACGGGCCAGGCCACCGACGCCTGGAAGCTCGTGGGCTACCTGGGCTGCTCGGGCTTCCAGATCTCGCGCGAGTGGGCCATCCATGCCGGCCACTGCGGCATCGGCGCCAATGCCACCGCAACCTTCCGCAACCACCTCGGTTCGTCGCCCGTGCTGGGCAGCGACTGCTACCGCCAGGACGCCTATGACTTCCAGCTGTGTCGCCTGCAGACCCCCACCGCGCTGACGGCCGCCAGCAGCTACCCGGCCCTGATGGCACTGCCCTGGAACTGGCGCGCCTACCCGGAGCAAGCCGCCAAGTTCGGCAGCCTGATGGCTTACGGCCGATCGGGTGCGGGCGACGGCCTGGCCTTCGTCGGCCTGGACGGGCTGCCGTTCAACTACAACCCCATCACCCCCACGGCTCCGAACATCCCCTTCCCCGTGGGCGGCGACAGCGGTGGTGCGGCGTACTGGTTTGCGCCCAATTCGTCCACGCCGTACATGGTGGGTGTGCTGGTCGGCGGCACCACGCTGAACTACAGCCCCATGTACTTCTCCGAAGAGAACCTCGCCTGGATCAAGTCCACCATCGAAGCTCGCGGCGATGTCGCACCGCCGATGGCCGTGGCCGCCAATGTCTACACCCCGCCCTCGGGTACGCCCGCTCCGGAGCTGGCCTCGCCGCCCACCTTCGCGCCCCTGAGCAACCAGACCGGTTCGGTCATCCAGTGGAAGGCGCCGACCTCGTCTCCCGCCGTCACCAGCTACCTGGTGCAGGTCGGCCGCAACGGGGTGGTCGAGCGCAGCGCCACGGTGTCGGCAGGCAGTCCCCTGGCGCTCACCGTCACGGGCCTGGCGGCTGACCGCTATCTGGCCTGCGTGCGCCCGTCCAATGCCCTGGGCGATGCCCGCGCCGCACGCCCCGCGCTGATGACCCCGAAGGACGCGGCCTGGTACATGACCACCACCACGCCCAACTGCGCCACGCTCGACCTTCGCCCCAACCAGTCGACCATCAGCGGCCTGATGCACACCGGTACGACCACGCTGTCGTCGTTGCGTCGCGTCGGCTTCAAGTGGAATGCAGCCACACCGTCGCCGTCGGATCTGGTCATCTCGCACTACCGTGTCACCCAGACCACGACCTACCCCACCGGCCCAGCCCGCAGCCAGACGTTCGACACCGGCACCCTGTCGACCTCCGTCACCACGACCGCCGGTGCACGCGTGTGCGTGAGCGTGGCAGCCCTGAGCGATGGCGGCCAGACCGGCCCGGCCACCGCGCCCGTGTGTGCACAGGCCAATTGATCAGGAGACACATTCATGTCACAACCAACATACTTGAGCATGCGCCCCCTGGCCGCCGCGGTGCTGGTCACCCTGGCGGCATCCGCCCAGGCCGCTAACATTGGCATCAACCCGCGCACCGGCCAGCCGGTGGTCAACCCGTTCACCGGGCAGACCACCGATGCCTGGAAATGGGTGGGCAAGGCCTCGGGTTGCACCGCCATCCTGATCACGCCGCAGTGGGTGATGTCCACCGCCCACTGCCCCGCCGGAGCGGCCAGCGGCTACACCAACGACCAGCTGACCCCGGGTGTCGAACATGCACTGATGTTCAACGAGAAGGTCACGCTGGCCGACGGCTCGGTGGTCTCGGCATGCACCACGGTCATGCTCCCGCCCACCCCACCGGCCACCCAACCCGAGGCCACTGACCAGTTCATCTGCCGGCTCAAGGCCCCCGGGGGCATCACCGGCCATGGCCCCATGCTGCCCCTGGTCGCTGCACCCGTGAGCAACTGGCTGCCGGGCTACTACCAACTGGCCGATGGCACGGCAGGCTGGGGCTCGTTGATGCTCTACGGTCGCGCCGGCCCCGACCTGCTGAGCTTCGTGGGGTTCAACGGGCTGCCGCACCAGTGGTCGGCCATCACCGACCCGACCGGCGCCACGATCCCCGAACTGGTGGGGGGTGACAGCGGCGGTGCGATCTTCTCGTATTCGCCAGTGAACGGACAGGTGGCACTGACCGGCCTGACCACCCACCCGCTGCAGTTCCTGATGCCCGAAGCCATCGCCTTCATCCAGCGACACATCCAGCTGTTGGGCGACACCCCGCCCCGCGTGGTCGACACGGCGGCTCACTTCGGCGACACGAGCCGTCGATCGGCGAAGGACCTGGCGACCCCGCCCGCCGCGACCGTGCAGGCCAACGGCCAGCTGCAGGTGCGCTGGACACCGCCGGCCGACGCCAGCGTCACAGGGTACGCGCTGAGCTACGGCACTGGCGGAGCGATCCAGGGGCGGCAGTCGCTGGGCACCACGAGCACCCAGGCGCTGGTGCCCACCAACGGCGCCAGTTCGTTCACGGCGTGCGTGCAGCCCACCAACGCGATCGGGCCAGCCAATGCCGGTTGGGTGCGCTCGCGCTACCCGGGCAGCAAGTTCTTCTCGGTGCCCAACTGCAGCACCTTCGACCTGCGCGCCCCTGAAGCCCCGCAACTGACCCTGGACAGCGTGTACGACGCGTCGATCAAGCGCTACCGCATGACGGCCCGCTGGACGCACACCGGGCCCACCGCGTCGCCCAGCACCCAGGTCAACACCCGCACCGCCTACCCAACGGGCCCCGCCCGCACGACGTCGGCGGCCCTGACTACCACCAGCCTGAGCAGCTGGGTGGCGCCAGGCGCGGAGTTCTGTGTCACGGCAACGGGCATCAGTCAGGTGGGGGTGCGGGGTGCACCGTCGCCCACGCTCTGCCGCAAGGCGCAGTGAATCAACGCCCCCGATCGGGGGCGTTTCTTTATCCCAGGGAGAAGACATGACATCCACCGATTCCACAACATTCCCCGACGTCGAAACTGAGGCGACAGGGCAACCTACCCTGCCCTGGGGCGCCGCCACCATGGCCGCCACGGCGTCCACCACACTGACCGCGTGCGGCGGCGGTGACGACGAGAACCACGCCCTCGCAACGGCCGAGCGCGAACGGGCCCAGGCAGTGGCCAGCAACACCTCGGCCACCCAGCAAGGCGCCTGGCGCCTGCTGCGACAGGCCACCATGGGCCCGACCGATGCCGAAGTCCGCAAGGTCCTGCAGCTCGGGTATGCCGGCTGGCTCAACGCCCAGTTCGACCGCGCGCCCGACGCCTCGAGCAGCCATGTGGCTCGCTACAACGCCCACGCGGGCCCCTTGAACTACCGGTACGAAAACGGGACCGTGCTCCCCGTCGAGTGGGATCGCTTCATGTCGTTCACCCTGTGGAACAAGGCCCTGCAGGACCAGGACCAGCTGCGTCACCGCGTGGTCAATGCCCTGTCGCAGATCCTGGTGGTGTCCATGCGCGACGACATCCTGGTGTTCCGTCCCTACCTCGTGGCCGGTTACCTGGACATGCTGACGGCCGGCGCCTTCGGCAGCTACAAGGACCTCATCCGCGCCGTGTGCACCAGCCCCGCCATGGGCTACTACCTGTCGCACGTGGCCAATTTGCCGCCCATCGTGGGCCAGCGCATCCCCGACCAGAACTTCGCCCGCGAGTTGCTGCAGTTGTTCACCATCGGTCTGACGCGATTGAACATCGACGGCACCGACCAGGGCACCCCGACGACAACCACCGAAGACATCGTGGTGCTGTCCAATGTCTTCACCGGCTGGTCGCTGGACAACAACCCGGCGTACGACGTGATGAACGTGATGTCCGGCATTCAGGAGCCCCCCGGTTATGTCGTCGTGGCTCGCGATCAGATGCAGTACTACGACCTGCCGCCGGCCACCCGCCGCTCCCCTCGCTACATCCATCCGATGAAGGGCTACAGCGACTGGACGAATCCCGGCGGTGGCAGCTACCGCACGCATTCACGTGCCGCCGATGTCAACGCCCAGCTCGGGCGCGATGCCGGTGCACCAATCCAGCTGCTGGGCAAGACACTGGCCTTCGATGACAACCCGTCCATCACACTGGACAACGCGCTGAAGATCATCTTCGAGCACCCCAATGTCGCGCCCTTCATCGCACGCCAGATGATCCAGCGGCTGGTGACCAGCAACCCGACGACCGCGTATGTCAAACGGGTCGCCACGGCTTTCCAGGCCAGCGACTGGAGCTTGCGCACACTCGTATCGACCATCCTGCTCGACGACGAGGCGCGCAGCGCCGGCGTTGCCGTGGGCCCCACCTACGGCCGGCTGCAGGAGCCTTTCCTGCGGGTGATCGGCCTGCTCAGGGCTTTCGGGGTGCCCGACTGCCATGCGGGCGAAACCAACCTGCTGACCTCGGCCCTGCCCGAGCTGAACCTCAACCACGCTCCCATGCGCGCGCCCAGCGTCTTCAACGACTTCAGCCCGAGCTACCAGCATCCCAACGGGCACATGGCGCGCGCGGGCAAGGTCACGCCAGAGATGCAGATCGCCCACGAGGCCTCGGTGATGGCCTACATCAACGCGATGTACCGCATCGTGGACAAGGGCCTGTCGCAGGACGAGCGCAACCCGACCCCGGTGGGTGGCATCGACTTCGCCGCCCAGTTCGCGGGCACCGAGGGCAACGCGTCGGCCATCGTGGCGATGATCAACCGCAAGCTGTTCGGCAACAGCATGTCCAGCGAATTGCGCACGCTGCTCACGTCCGCTGCGAGCACGCCGGGCGCCAGCCATATCGAACGCGTCAAGTCCGCGGTCCTCATGGCCGTGGTGTCCACCGAATACATGGTCCAACGCTGATCGGGATCTCATCATGACGACCATCGACACCTCCCGCCGCCAATTCCTGCGGCAATCGACCACCTTGTCAGTCGGCAGCGCCATGCTCAGCCCGTGGCTGCTCAACCTGTCTGCCATCGCCGACGCGGCTGCCGCCGAGAGCACCGCCGGCTACAAGGCCCTGGTGTGCGTGTTCCTGGCGGGCGGCAATGACGCCTGCAACACCATCCTGCCGGCCAGCAGCGACACCGCATCCTGGGCCCGTTACGAGGCCGTCCGCCCGCAGATCAAACTGGCGCGCAACACGGGCGTGAGCATCCTCAACGGCGCCAACTCACACGCCCTGCACCCGATGCTGGCCAAGACGGCCAGCCTGTACGGTGCCGGACGGCTGGCCTTCGTGGCCAATGTGGGCAATTTGTTGGGCACATTGTTAGACCGCAGCCGCTTCGAGCAACCAGCGGCATCGACCATCCCAGCCCGCCTGCGCTCTCACAACGACCAGCAGACCGCATGGCAATCAGGGCAGACGAACGTGGCGGCCTACGGATGGGGTGGCCGCTTCGGAGCGCAGCAGTCCTTCGGCACCAACGACCCGTCGGACGCGTTCCGCAGCATCCGGATCGGCGGCAGCAACGACACCTTCAGCGTGGGCGAGTCACTGCTGCCCTACGGCATGGTGGCGCGCCAGAACGGCGTCATCGGCCTGTTGCCCCTGGCTCAGGCCCCGCAGGATGCCCTGTATGGCAAGGTGCCTCGCAGCGGCCTGCTCAAGGTGGTTCGCGGTGCGTTCACCCCCCCCCGCAGCAACCTGATCGAACGTGACTACAGCGACGTCGTGGCCCGTGCACTGGACAACGAACAGTACCTCAACGGGCTGCTGGGCGCGCCGGGCACCTCGCCCGTGACGGTGCCGGACTTCGAACTGGCGCGAGCACTTGAAGTGGTGGGGCGAGTCATCAAGGGCCATGCCACCAAGACCGGACGCCAGGTGTTCTTCGTGACCCTGGGCGGCTTCGACACCCACGGCAGCCAGCTCGACACGCACGCGAAGCGCCTTGAGGAGCTCGATGCGTCGCTGAGCTTCTTCGACGCCTTGCTGGGTGCGCACGGACTGCGCCCCCACGTCACCACCTTCACGATGTCGGACTTCGGACGGCTGCTGAATGCCAATGGCGATGGCAGCGATCACGGCTGGGGCGGGCACCAGATCGTCATGGGCGACGCGGTGGCCGGTGGACGCATCCACGGCCAGATCCCGGCCTATGCCCAGGCCAACGGGAGCAGCGCGCCGCAGCTCACGGGCGACGGCGCCCTGATCCCGGACATTTCCATCGGCAGCTACGCGGCCACGCTGGGACGCTGGTTCGGCATCCGGGATGAGGCCCTGCTCCGAAGCTTCTTCCCCTACGCCTGTACGGCGCATGGCAGCGCCTTCGACGTGGGGTTCATGAAGGCTTGAGCCCCCGCGCAAAACACAAGGGACCCCGAGGGGCCCCTTGTGGCGACGAACACCGGCCGCGGCAACGCCGCGCACAGCGACTCGCCTATTCCACCGCCTTGACCATGTCCTCGACCACCTTCTTGGCGTCGCCGAACACCATCATGGTCTTGTCCATGTAGAACAGTTCGTTGTCCAGGCCGGCATAGCCGCTGGCCATGGAGCGCTTGTTCACGATCACGGTCTTGGCCTTGTAGGCCTCGAGGATGGGCATGCCGTAGATCGGGCTGCCCTTCACATGGGCGGCCGGGTTCACCACGTCGTTGGCGCCCAGGATGATCGCCACATCGGCCTGCCCGAACTCGGCGTTGATGTCTTCCATCTCGTGCACCTGGTCGTAGGGCACTTCGGCCTCGGCCAACAGCACGTTCATGTGACCGGGCATGCGACCGGCCACCGGGTGGATGGCGTACTTCACGCTCACGCCCTTTTCGGTCAGCTTGGCCGCCAGTTCCTTGACGGCGTGCTGGGCCCGCGCCACGGCCAGGCCATAGCCCGGCACGATGATCACGGTCTCGGCGTTGCCCAGGATGAACGCGGCGTCGTCGGCCGAACCGCTCTTGACCGAGCGCTGCTGCTGCGCGCCCCCCGCGGCGGCGGCACCGGCGTCACCGCCGAAGCCACCCAGGATCACGTTGAAGAACGAGCGGTTCATCGCCTTGCACATGATGTACGAGAGGATGGCGCCCGAGCTGCCCACCAGCGAGCCGGCGATGATGAGCATCGAGTTGTTCAGCGAAAAACCGATGCCGGCCGCGGCCCAGCCCGAGTAGCTGTTGAGCATGGACACCACCACCGGCATGTCGGCGCCACCGATGGGGATGATGATCAGCACGCCCAGGATGAAGCTCAGCGCGATCAGGGCCACGAACACGTCCATGCGCTGCGTGGCCATGAACACGGCGATCAGGCCGACCAGCGCCAGCCCCAGCACCAGGTTCAGCATGTGCTGACCCTTGAACACCACGGGCGCGCCCTGGAACAGGCGGAACTTGTACTTGCCGCTGAGCTTGCCGAAGGCGATCACCGAACCCGAGAACGTGATGGCACCGATGGCCGCGCCCAGGGACAGCTCCAGCAGGTTGCCCACCGGGATCTTCGCCATCGACCCGTCGGTCGGCTTGGCCACGATCTGGAACGCATACGGCTCGGCCACCACGGCCACGGCGATGAACACCGCCGCCAGGCCGATCATGCTGTGCATGAAGGCCACCAGTTCGGGCATCTTGGTCATCTCGACGCGCTTGGCCATGATGGCGCCGGCGCCGCCGCCCACCACCAGGGCGCCGAGCACCCAGGCCACGCCCTCATTGAAGCTGACGTCGAGCGCCTGCGCCTGACCGTGGATGAGGCCCACGGTGGTCAGCACGGCGATCGTCATGCCGACCATGCCGAACAGGTTGCCCCGGATGGAGGTGGTCGGGTGGCTCAGGCCTTTGAGCGCCTGGATGAAGCACACCGAGGCGATCAGGTAGAGCAGGGCGATGAGGTTCATGCTCATTTACTTGGCTCCCGCTTTCTTGTCCTTCTTCTTGAACATCTCGAGCATGCGGCGCGTGACCAGGAAGCCGCCAAACACGTTGACAGCCGCCAGGGCCACGGCCAGCACACCCATCGACTTGCCCAGGGGGGTCACCGTCAGGGCGGCCGCGAGCATGGCGCCCACGATGACGATGGCCGAGACGGCGTTGGTCACGGCCATCAGCGGCGTGTGCAGGGCGGGGGTCACCGTCCAGACCACGTGATAGCCCACATAGATGGCCAGCACGAAGATGGAAAGGTTGATGACGACGGGGGAAATGGCATCCATCGTGGTCTCCAGTCAGAACTTGCGGATTTCCTTGATCCGGTTGGTGCCGTCGAGCAGCACCACCTTGGGCTTGTAGGTGTCCACCTCGGCGTCGGTCATGGGCGCGTAGGTGCAGATGATCATCAGGTCGCCCACCTGGGCCTTGCGGGCCGCGGCGCCGTTGAGCGAGATCACGCCCGAGCCGCGAGGGGCTTTGATCACGTAGGTCGAGAAGCGCTCGCCGTTGTTGATGTTGTAGAGCTCGATGTACTCGAACTCCTTCATGTCGGCGGCGTCAAGCAGGTCGGCATCGATCCCGCAGGAGCCCTCGTAATGCAGGTCGGCCTCGGTCACCGTGGCGCGGTGCAGCTTGGCCCTCAGCATCATGCGTTGCATAGCAGTCTTTCGGTCGGTGTGGCGCTGGCGCCGGGGTCAGGCACGCAGGAGCTGACCGTCGCGACACATCAGGCAGGCCTTGACGATGTCGTCCTCGAGGTCGACGTGGAACTGGCCGTCCTTGTTGAACACCAGCTTGAGGAAGTCCAGCACGTTGCGGGCGTACAGCGACGAGCTGTCGGCAGCCACCAGCGCGGGCAGGTTCGTCTCACCCACCAGGGTCACGCCGTGCTTGACCACCGTCCGGCCGGCTTCGGTCAGCGGGCAGTTGCCGCCGGCCGGGGCCGCCAGGTCGACAATGACCGAGCCCGGCTTCATGGACTTGACCATCTCCTCGGTGACCAGCACCGGAGCGGCACGGCCGGGGATCAGCGCCGTGGTGATCACCACGTCGGCCTGGGCCACGCGCTTGGCGACCTCAGCCTTCTGGCGGTCCAGCCACGATGGCGGCATGGGGCGGGCGTAACCGCCCACGCCTTCAGCGGCTTCCTTCTCTTCGGCCGTCTCGTAGGGCACGTCGATGAACTTGGCGCCCAGCGACTCGACCTGCTCCTTCACCGACGGACGGACATCCGACGCTTCGATGACGGCACCCAGGCGTTTGGCCGTGGCGATGGCCTGCAGACCGGCCACACCCACCCCCAGGATGACCACGCGGGCCGCCTTGATGGTGCCGGCGGCGGTCATCAGCATGGGGAACAGGCGCTGGTACTTGTCGGCGGCGATCATCACGGCCTTGTAGCCGGCGATGTTGGCCTGCGACGACAGCACGTCCATGCTCTGGGCCCGGGTGGTCCGGGGCGCGGCCTCCAGGGCGAACGCGGTGAGTTTCGCGTCCGTCATGGCCTGCAGGTTGTCCTTGTCGAACGGGTTGAGGATGCCCACCAGGACCGCGCCCGGCTTCATCAGGGCCCGTTCGTCGGCCGAAGGCGCACGCACCTTCAGCACCATGTCGGCCCCCAGGGCGCCGGCCGCATCGGTGATCTCGGCACCGGCCGCCACAAAGGCTTCGTCGGTCACGCTGGCGGCCACGCCGGCGCCCGACTGCACACGCAGGGTGTGGCCCTGGGCCTTGAGTTTCTTGACCGTCTCGGGCGTCATCGCCACACGGGTCTCGCCCGCGACAGTCTCAAGGGGTATGCCAATCAGCATACGGGGTCTCCTTCGGGTGGTGCCCTTCAAGGGGGCGCAAACACAGTGCAGAACGCGCCAGCATACACAGAAAACATCCCCCGACCGGGCCGGGCGAGGCTGTGTTGACGGCGGCGGCGCCAGACGACGACCCATCGCGAGGCCGCAATCTTGACAAGTTCCGTTGTCAGAAAGTGGCGGGATCTTACCCGAGGACGGCGCGGCGACTGCAAAAAAAGGCCCCCCGCAATCCAGGGCCCCTGTGTCCCGCAGGCGTCCAGGACAAGGGCCAGCACCGGCCGACACCGCCCGCCGGCCTCACCAATTCATGGGATTTCGGACGCCGCGCCGCTCCGTAGACTGGAGTCACATGTCTATTGCCACCGATACCGTTACAGGCGAGGCCCCACCCCGCAGGCACCGCCGCGGTCCGCCGCGCTCGCGTGAGGCCTTCCGCAACGAACTGATCGCCATCGCGCGGGACATCTTCCAGCGCGAAGGCTACGCAGGCGTCACCATCCGGCGGATCACGGCCGCGGCCGGTCTGACGGCCATGAGCTTTTACAGCTACTTCGAAAACAAGGAGGCGCTGCTCACCGTCATCTGGGACGACCTGATCCAGGATTCGGTCCGGGTGTGCCAGGACGCGGTGCCCGATCAGGCGCCCCCCGTCGATCAGGTGGTGGCCTACTTTGACACCTTCCTGGGCTACTGGCTGGCCCGCGGGGACGACTTTCGCTTCATCTTCCTGAGCGATTCGAACCAGGTGGACTACATCGGCTTGCGCAAGCGCCTGTTCACCCTGCGCGGAGTGAGCAGTCACTTCGAGAACTACATGGATCTGGCCCGCCCCTTGTTTGCAGGGCGGCCCGACGTCGAGCCGTCGGTGGATGCCCTTCGGCTGCAATCGATGTTCATGGCGCTGGGCTTTCTGCACTGCGCCATCGGCGTGTACAGCTACACGCCGGACGAACTCCGCCCGCTCAGGGCCCTGCTGGGAGACGACCTGCGGCGGCGGGTGCGCGACCTGCAGGGCCGCCCCTGAAGTTCGGCCCTCGCGGGCCGATATCCCTTCCGATACTGCGGTTTTTCACATCGGAAGGGGTTGAACGATGGGATCGTCCTGGACCTTGCGTCAGAAGTTCGTCACGGGCCTGATCACGGTGATCGTGGTCTCCATGATCGTCATGATGGGCACACGTCTGCTGGGCAAGTCGGCGCTGTTCCACCACTTGGAGCGCGACCACCTCGCCGAAGTGATGCAGGCCTCGGCCCTGCTGGACCAGGTGATTGCGGGCAGCCGCACCGATGTCGCTCCGGCCACCTTGCTGGCCCCCCTGGACAAGGCCCACGCCATCGCCTCGCGGGTGGACGTGGAGCTGTTCGCCATCGAGCAGGGCGTGTTCCGCATGATGGGCTTTGGCGGCGTGATCGACCTGCCGCACAAGGACATGGTCGACCTCGACCGCATCCGTGACCGGCTCCGGTCGGCGCCGAGCCCCCTGACGGCCGAATTCGCACGCACGCTGCGCGCCGACATGGACGAGGCGATCGCCAACTCCGATGCCTTCGGCCCCCTGGTGGCCGAGGCCGTGGGGGTGGTCAAGGCCATCGTGATCACGATCAACACCTTGGGTATCGCCGCCTTGCTGGGCAGCTTCTGGGTGATCCGCCAGGCGACCCTGTCGCCCTTGCAGGAGGCCCTGGAGACAGCCCGACGCATCGCCAGTGGCGACCTCAGTGGCCGCGTTCATGTGCACGCCCGCGACGAGATGGGGCAGCTCATGCAGGCCCTGGCCGACATGCAAGAGAGCCTGGCCAGCGTGGTGCGTGACGTGCGCCAGCGCACCGAGGCGGTGGCCACCAGCATGAACGAGGTGGCCAGCGGCCAGGGCGACCTGTCGCAGCGCACCGAGCAGCAGGCGTCGACCATCCAGCAGACGGCCGCCAGCGTGGAGCAGCTCACCCAGTCGGTGCGCCAGAGCGTCGACCGGGCCCACGACGCCGACCAGCATGCTGCCCAGGCGGCCACGGTCGCGCGCCAGGGCGGCGAGCTGGTGGGCCAGGTGGTGCACAGCATGGATGAGATCCTGGGCGCCTCGCGCAAGATCTCCGACATCATCAGCGTGATCGACGGCATTGCCTTCCAGACCAACATCCTCGCGCTCAATGCCGCCGTCGAAGCCGCTCGGGCGGGCGAGCAGGGCCGCGGCTTTGCCGTGGTGGCCAGCGAGGTGCGATCGCTGGCGCAGCGCAGCGCCAGCGCCGCCAAGGAAATCGCCAGCCTGATCAACAACTCGGTCGACAAGGTGGAGTCGGGCTCGACCCTGGTGACCCGGGCGGGCGACACCATCCAGCAGGTGGTGTCGTCGGTACAGGGCGTGTCGGCCCTGATCTCCGAGGTCAACGCCGCCCTGGTCGAGCAGTCCACCGGCATCGCCCTGATCGACGAGGCCATGGTGCAGCTGGACCAGGCCACGCAGCAGAACGCCGCGCTGGCCGAGCAGTCGGCCGCCGTGGTCGAATCGGTGCGCCACGAATCCCAGGCGCTGGTGGGCGCGGTGGGGCAGTTCCGGGTGGGCTGAGCCGGGAGGCTCGAGCCCGCCTTGCGCCCCCCCTGATTCTGGTCATGCACGTGACACCACATTGGCGGATAATGTCGGGCTCATGAAGCCCGTCGACCTGCCTGGGGGCGCCATGACCCACCCCACCACCCATCCTGCCGCCAAGATCCGCTGGAAGCCCAACGTCACCGTGGCCGCGCTGATCGAGCGCGACGGGCGTTTCCTGCTGGTCGAAGAAGACACGTCCGACGGGTTGCTGCTCAACAACCCGGCCGGCCACCTGGACCCGGGTGAATCGCCCGAACAGGGTGTGGTTCGCGAAACACTCGAAGAAACCGCTTGCCAGTTCACGCCCGAAGGCTTTCTGGGCATGTTCATGTCGCGTTTCCGCCGCACCCGCACGGGCGAGGACATCACCTACCTGCGGCTGGCGTACTTCGGCTCGGTGAGCGAGCCCGACGCCAGCCTGCAGCTCGACGAAGGCATCGTGCGCACCGTGTGGATGACGGCCGACGAGATCCGGGCCTGCCCCGAACGGCACC
>Ga0255182_1000512_pt1 | contig 25217 bp, 19 predicted proteins | sample Atl_UVDOM_RepA_8_FD_188420 | JGI IMG/M metagenome (GOLD analysis project Ga0255182, IMG submission 188420) | Freshwater microbial communities from Altamaha River, Georgia, United States - Atl_UVDOM_RepA_8d | ecosystem: Environmental > Aquatic > Freshwater > River | place: USA: Georgia...
ATGAGGGAGGTCGCGCTGCCATACGACGTGCCGCCGCTGGCGGCCGCGATGTAGGTGTCGACCGTGCCGCTGTAGCTGTTGACGCCCTGTTGGAAGGAAATGGTCGCCAGCACCTGGTTCCAGGCCAGTTGCGCGCCCGCTCCCAGGAGCGTACGGCTCTGAACATCACCCACCTCGTACTCAAGGTCCCAGTCTCCGCCCAGCTGGGTCGCGCCCGTGAGGTCGTCACTGGCTGCGATGTCAGCCCCCGTCAGCAAGGCGAGGTCGTGGATCAGCGATTGGCCCGAGGCCGTGGCGGCGAGCCGGCAGCCGTACAGGTAGATGTCGGCCGATTCGCTCAGTGACGCGGACCATGCGGCGAGCGACTCTGCCTGGGCCGAGACCGACGTCGCGTCCAGCCAGGTGCTGCCCAGCTGCAGGCCTTGCTCGTTGCCGTGACTGAGGATGTGGACGGCATCGTAGCGGCCCGTTTGCGAGCTCAGCCAGTCTGCGATCTGGCGGACGCCGTCCTGATCGCCCCGGAGCCAGACGATGTCCAAAGCCCGGCCCTGAGCCTGCTGGGACTGAAGATCGGTCAGGAGCTGATCGGCGTCGTCGAGGGTTTCGTCGATGAACACCACCTCGCGCCGGGCGTCGGCTTGGGCCAGGGCGACGGCCTCGGATGGCGCCTCAGCAGCGTCCGCAGCCTCGGAGGTGGCGGTGCTGTTGATCGTGAAGCTGGCCGCGGGGCTGTTTTCAGGCAACAGGGCAGCAGGCAGACCGGCGGGCAGCAGGTCGGCCGAATACAACCGTCGCGGTTCAAGCTCTTCGAGCTCGTAACGCGGGCGCCGAGGGGCGGGTCGTGAGCCTTTTCGGCTGCGCATGGATGGCCCTGTGGTGAAGACACAAGCCCCCGCCGGCCGGCGCTGGACGGCAGAGGGGACGTCATCGTTATCTTCGGCCGGTGAGGCGCGGAGATTGAGGGGAAAAGCACCGGAAATGTGCTTTTTTCACGATTCGGTAAGGGTTGCCGGGCGGTCGTTAGCGGGCATGCACGCGCGCCAGCGATCGCTATCGGGGGCCGACCACGCCTAAAATCCGGGGTTTCGTCTGACTGACCCCTACACCATGTCCAAAACCGCCAAGACTGCCAAGGTCGCCCAGCCCGCCAAGAAATCGGCTGCGGCTCCCGCCGCTCCGGTGGCCGCCCCCAAGGTGGCCGCGCCTGCCCAACCCTCGGTGAAGAAGGTCGTCCTGGCCTACTCCGGCGGTCTGGACACCTCCATCATCCTGAAGTGGCTGCAGGACGAATACCAGTGCGAGGTCGTCACCTTCACGGCCGACATCGGCCAAGGTGAAGAAATCGAACCGGCTCGCGCCAAGGCCCTGAAGATGGGCATCAAGCCCGAGAACATCCACATCGAAGACCTGCGCGAAGAGTTCGTGCGCGACTTCGTGTTCCCCATGTTCCGCGCCAACGCCCTGTACGAAGGTGAATACCTGCTGGGCACCTCCATTGCTCGCCCGCTGATCGCCAAGCGCCTGGTCGAGATCGCCAAGAAGTCCAAGGCCGACGCCATCTCGCACGGTGCCACCGGCAAGGGCAACGACCAGGTTCGCTTCGAGCTGGGCGCCTACGCCCTGATGCCCGGCGTCAAGGTCATCGCCCCGTGGCGCGAGTGGGACCTGCTCTCGCGTGAAAAGCTGCTGGCGTATGCCGACAAGCACGGCATCCCCGTGGACTTCAAGAAGCGCAAGGGCGGCGCCCCGTACTCGATGGACGCCAACCTGCTGCACATCAGCTACGAAGGTGGCGTGCTCGAAGACCCGAGCTTCGAGCCCGAAGCCAACATGTGGCGCCTGACCGTCTCGCCCGAGAAGGCCCCCAACAAGGCCGAAACCATCGAGCTGACCTACGTGAAGGGTGACGTCGTCGCCATCAACGGCGTGAAGATTTCGCCGGCGCAAGTGCTGACCAAGCTCAACGAACTGGGCGGCAAGCACGGCATCGGCCGCCTCGACAAGGTCGAGAACCGCTATGTGGGCATGAAGAGCCGCGGCTGCTACGAAACCCCGGGCGGCACCATCTTGCTGACCGGTCACCGCGCCATCGAGTCCATCACCCTGGACCGCGAAGTGCTGGCCCTCAAGGATGACCTGATGCCGCGCTACGCCCGCCTGGTCTACAACGGCTACTGGTTCAGCCCGGAGCGCGAGCTGCTGCAAGGCCTGATCGACAAGAGCCAGGAAACCGTCAACGGCACCGTCAAGCTCAAGCTCTACAAGGGCACCATCATGTGCACGGGCCGCGAGTCCAAGACCGACAGCCTGTTCGATATGAAGATCTCGACCTTCGACGATGACGGCGGCGCCTACAACCAGGCCGACGCCGGCGGCTTCATCAAGCTCAACGCGCTGCGCCTGCGCATCGGCGCCAACCTCAAGGCCCAGCGCGGTGCGGCGGCCAAGCCGGCTCGCAAGGTCGCGGCCAAGAAGGTCGCCGCCAAGAAGCCGGCCGCCAAGAAGGCCGCGAAGTAAGCCCCATCCCTGAAGGGCCGGTGCGCAGGCATCGGTCCTTTTTTGATCCTGGAGTTCTGCAATGACCACCACCACCACCCTGAGCGGCAGCGTCAACACGCAAGCCAATGTGTACTTCGACGGCAAGTGCGTGTCGCACACCGTCACCCTGGCCGACGGCACCCGCAAGTCGGTCGGTGTCATCCTGCCCGCCACGCTGACCTTCAACACCGGCGCCCCCGAAATCATGGAAACCGTGGCTGGCTCGTGCAGCATCAAGCTCGCGGGTGAATCCGAATGGAAGAGCTACGGCCCCGGCGAGAGCTACAACGTGCCGGGCAACTCGTCGTTCGAGATCAAGGTCGAGGGCGCTCCTTACCACTACATCTGCCATTTCGGTTGATGACTGGGGGCTGCCGGTCGTTCGTGCGAAACGGCGCCGGCTGCCGCCCCCGGACTGCGTGTTCGTGACAAAGTTCTGACATTTCGGGTGATTCATGCACGCCGAGCGTGCAACGCCAGGGGCTTTGTGTCATTCTGTAGCGATACAGTCCACGAGACACAGCAGCGCACCTGACCGCCCTCTTGGCCCGGGCCCTCAAGTGCTTCCGGAGCGTGAATTTGTCCAGCGCGGTTCCCGTCCCTTCGGGCCAGGTCCCAGGGAACCCCGGCGATGGCGCCGGGTTGGTCGAGCAAACCATGGCCAGGGGCATTCCCTGGCTGGTGTTTCCGCGCGCGCTCGAAGACCGATTCATTGCCGACAACTACCGCAAGCGGCTTTCCATGATCGGGGTCGTCAATCTGGCGGCGGTGTGGCTGTTTGGCTGTTTTCTGGTGGTCGACTGGCTGATGACGCCCGACGTGGTGGCCATCGCCGCCGCCGTGCGCCTGCTGGTGTTTCCCTTGGTCATGCTGGGCGGCTACCACGTGCTGTGCCGGCTCGGCATGGGCCGTCTCAACGAGTGGATGGTGGCTGCGGCGGGGCTGGCCGCCGTGGCGCTGGATTGCATCGTGCTCCTGTCGAGCCAGATGCCATGGATGATCCTGCGAACTGTCGAGCTCAATCTGGTCATCGTGTTCACCTGTGCCCTGGCGCGGTTCTGGCCGGCCGTGGCCCTCTGTGTGGGCAGTGCGGTGATGTACCTGGGCCTGCTGATGCACCTGCCCGACCCCAGTGGCGTGCTGCGGCTCAACATGGGGTTGCTGTTCGGTGCCGTGACCGTGTTCACCCTGTTTGCCAGTTACCGCCTGGAGCTTGACGAGCGATTGGGCTTTCTGGCGCGACTGCGGGAGGCGCAACTGGACCGCGCGCTGCAGCTTGAACATGACCGACTGGCCAGCCTGGCCACCACCGATGCGCTCACCGGGGTGGCCAATCGCCGATCGTTCGAGGACTACCTGGCTGGCAGCTGGGCCCGCGCCCAGAGCGAGGGTTTGAACCTGTCATTGCTCATGATCGACGTGGACCACTTCAAGCGCTACAACGACCATTTCGGCCATCAGGCAGGCGATCGGTGTCTCGTGGCGGTCACGCGTGCCATTGAATCGTGCCTGCGCCGGCCCGTGGACCTCGTGGCCCGGGTGGGCGGTGAAGAGTTCGCCGTGGTGATGGTCGATGCCGACATCGACGCGGCTCGGGCGGCGGCCGAGCGCGTGCGACAGGCGGTGCAGGCCTTGCAGCTGCCGCACCCGGCATCGGGCTCGGGTGCTTGCGTGTCGGTCAGCATCGGGGTGTCGGGCACCCGCCCGGGAGCCGATCTGGCCGTCGGCAACCTGGTGGCGCGCGCCGATGCGGCGCTCTACCGGGCCAAGTCCGAAGGGCGCAACCGGGTGGCCGCCAGCCAGGAGGGGCAGGGCTTGAGGAACCCGCTGGACACCCGGCGAGGGGGCGCTCTGGCCACATGACCACGCCAGACGACCCTATCTCGCTGCGTGCGCTCTGCAAGGAGTGGGCGCGCTGGCGCCCGGAGCCACTGCGCTTCCCGGCGAGCATCGAAGTCCGGTTCCGGCAGGCCCGCAAGGCGGCGCGGCTGGACCATTTCATCCGCAGCGGCATCGTCGCCCTGCTGATCTTCAACCTGTTCCTGGTCACCGACTGGATGATGGTGCCTGATGTCTTCGAGGCGTCACTTCAGCTGCGGCTGTGGGTGTTCACGCCCATTGCCGCCTCGGTGATCGCCTTTGGCATCCTGGCGCGTCGCTGGGTGCTCGAGAACTGGCCGGCCATCGTGCCTGAGCTCGTGGTGCTGGCGTCCGGTCTGTTCGCCGCAGCCAGCATGGTGTTCAACCTGGTGTCGTCAAGCAGCCCGTATGCGGTGCTCTACACCGCCGGCCTGATCCCGATCGTGGTCTACGGCAATCTGGTGCAGCGGTTCCGCTTCAGCCACGCGCTGGGTTTTTCGATCCTTGTGTGTGTCCAGGCCGCGTATGTGACGGGTCACCCCAATGCCGCAGCCTCGCCGTACGCCCACCTGGCACCACCCTTGTGTCTGTTCGTGGTGGCCATTTCGGTCTACACCCTGGCGATGAACTACCGCATGGAACTCGAAGAGCGCCGCCGATTCATGGGGTTTGATCGTGCGCAGAATCTGCGGATGCAACTGGAGGCGTCGCGCGCCGAGTTCGAGCGCCTGTCGCGGCTCGATGCCCTGACGGGGATCGCCAATCGCCGCCATGTCGATGAGCTGCTGGCCGATCGGCAGCGTGCTGGCGCGCCCGCGGCGCTGCTGCTGGTCGACGTGGACCATTTCAAGTCCTACAACGACCGCTATGGTCACCCGGCCGGGGACCAGTGTCTTCGCCACGTCGCACAGGCCCTGAGTGTGCCGGTGGTCGAGGCGGGGGGCGTGCTGGCCCGCTGGGGCGGCGAGGAGTTCGTGGTGCTGTTGTCTCCGGGCACCGCCGAGCAGGCTGGCACGCTCGCAGACGCCTTGTGTCGGTCGGTCGTGGCCTCAGGGCTTCGGCACGAGGCGTCCGATGTGGCCACGGTGGTCACCGTCAGTGTCGGTGTGGCCGCCACGGCACGGCTCACGTCGGCCGATCACCTGCTGGGCCTGGCCGACGACGCGCTCTACGAAGCCAAACGGGCAGGGCGCAACCGCTGGGTGTCTCGCGTGCCACCCTCGGCAGCGGGCGCCGCCTGACTCAGATGACCACGGGCTCAGGTTCCAGGCGGATGCCGAAGCGGCCGTAGACACTTTCCTGGATGGCGCGCGCCAGGGTGACCACTTCGGCGCCATGGGCGCCGCCGCGGTTGACCAGCACGAGGGCCTGCTTGTCATACACCCCGGCACGGCCGATCGATTTGCCCTTCCAGCCGCACGCGTCGATCATCCAGCCCGCAGCCAGCTTGTAGCTGCCGTCCGGCATCGGGTAGTGCACGATCTCGGGGTCGCGGTTGATGATGTCGCGACACTGCTCCGGCGTGACCACCGGGTTCTTGAAGAAGCTGCCGGCGTTGCCGATCTGCGCCGGGTCGGGCAGTTTGGCGCGGCGGATCTGGCAGATCCAGTCGAACAGGGTCTGCGCGTCCGGGGTGGGGTTGCCGCTCTCGGCCACCTTGCGCTCGAGCTCCAGATAGCCGAGCACCGGGTGCCAGGGGCGGGGCAGCCGCAGCCGCACGCGGGTGATCACGCTCTTGCCTGCCAGGTGCCGCTTGAACACGCTGTCGCGATAACCGAACCCGCACTGCTCGGCCGTCAGGGTCACGCTGCGGCCGGTGATCAGGTCGACGGCGTCCAGCGACTCGAATCGGTCTTTGAGCTCCAGTCCGTAGGCCCCGATGTTCTGCACCGGGGCGGCGCCCATCGTGCCGGGGATCAAGGCGAGGTTTTCCAGGCCGGGGAGCCCATGTTGCAGGCACCAGGCCACGGTATCGTGCCAGCGCTCGCCGGCCCCGACCTCGACGATCCAGGCGTCGTCGCGCGTCTCCAGCAGGCGATGACCCATGATCTCGATCTTGAGCACCACAGCCCTGAGATCCTGGGTCAGCACCAGGTTGCTGCCGCCCCCCAGAATGAACTTGGGTGCGCGTCCCATGTCCGGATCGTCCACCACGCGGCGGACATCGGCGTCCGACCGGATGCGCACCAGCGTTTCGGCCACGCTGGGCAGTCCGAAAGTGTTGTATGGCTTGAGATTGATGCCGCGTTCGACGGCCAGAGGGGCTTGCATGGCAGAATTTTCGCAGACCTGAAGGAGAAAACCCCATGCCCAGTTTTGACGTCAAGCTCGATCCCAACCTCGTCGAGGTCCGCAACGCGGTGGATCAGTGCGCCAAGGAGATCGGAACCCGCTTCGATTTCAAAGGCACCAGTGCCGCCATCGAGTTCAAGGACAAGGAAAAGGAGATCATCGTCCATGGCGATGCCGACTTCCAGCTTGACCAGGTGCGCGACGTGCTCACCAACAAGATGACCAAGCGCAATGTCGATGTGCGCTTTCTCGACATTGGCAAACCCGAGAAGATGGGGGGCGACAAGGTCAAGCAGTCGATCAAGGTCAAGGCGGGCATCGAGTCGGAGCTGGCCAAGAAGATCGTCAAGCACCTCAAGGACAGCAAGATGAAGGTCACCGCCAGCATCCAGGGCGATGTCGTGCGCGTGCAGGGCAGCAAGCGTGACGACCTGCAGGCGGCCATTGCCTTGCTGCGCAAGGACATCACCGAGGCGCCGCTGTCCTACGACAACTTCCGCGACTGAGCCCGGTGCCGGCTCCCGGCCGGTTCCACCTCACACCCGACAGCCACACACAGGGAGCCCCCATGCATGATGTCAACGCCGGCCTTCGGGCGAGCACCCTGACGCTGTGCCTCGCCCTCGGGGCCCCATGGGCCGCGGCGCAGAGCGTGGCCATGACTGGCGGCATGGGCAGCAAGGCCCTGCTGGTGGTCAACGGCGGCGCACCCAAGGCGGTGGCCGTTGGCGACACCTGGCAAGGCGTCAAGGTGATCAGCGTCAGCGGCGATCAGGCCGTGGTCGAGGTGGGCGGCAAGCGCCAGAGCGTGCGCATGGGCGATGCCCCCGTCAGCGTCGGTGGGGCAGGCGGTGGGGGCAGTGGCGGCAGCCAGATCGTGCTGACGGCCGGAACGGGGGGGCATTTCATCACCCAGGGCAGCATCAATGGGCGTTCTGTGCAGTTCATGGTGGACACCGGCGCCACAGCGGTGTCCATGAGTGCGGCCGAGGCCCAGCGCATCGGCCTGAAGTTCGAGCAAGGTCAGCGCGTGATGAGCAGTACCGCCAACGGGGTGGTGCCGTCCTACCTCGTCAAGCTCGACCGTGTCCGCATCCAGGACGTCGAAGTGTTCGGTGTCGATGCGGTCGTGTCGCCCGGGGTCATGCCCTACGTGTTGCTGGGCAACAGTTTCCTGACGCGTTTCCAGATGAAGCGCGAAAACGAGCAGTTGACGCTGACCAAGCGCTTCTGATGGGTCGTTCAGGTTCCGCTGTGCGAAACTGGTGACCCCGCCTTGGCGCAGCCGGCTCTGAACAGTCTTTGAACGGAGCTGGGCGCCTGCACAGGCGAAAGGCGCGCTGCTAGACTGGCTCGCAGCCCATCCGCCCTGGAGCCTGTCCATGCTTGATGCCTACCTGTACGACGGCCTGCGCAGCCCGTTTGGCCGCCACGCCGGCGCCCTGGCCACCGTTCGCCCCGATGACCTCGTGGCCGACGTCATGAAGGCCCTCGTGGCGCGGTCTCCGTGGGCGGCAGACCAGCTCGAGGATGTGATCCTCGGCAGCACCAACCAGGCCGGTGAAGACGCCCGCAACGTCGCGCGCAATGCCGCCTTGCTGGCGGGCTTTCCGGTCAGCGTGCCAGGCCAGACGGTCAACCGCCTGTGCGCCAGTGGGCTGGCCGCGGTGATCGACGCCGCACGCGCCATCACCTGCGGAGAGGGCGATCTCTACCTGGCCGGCGGCGTGGAAAGCATGAGCCGGGCGCCCTTTGTCATGGCCAAGGCGGAATCCGCCTACAGCCGTGACGTGCAGGTGTATGACACCACCATCGGCGCGCGGTTTCCCAACCCCCGAATCACCGTGCCATACGGCGCGCACACCATGCCCGAGACAGGCGACAACGTGGCCCGGGATCTCGACATCACGCGAGACCAGGCCGATGCCTTCGCCGCGGGCTCGCAGGCCCGGTATGCGAAGGCCCTGGAAGCGGGCTTCTTCACCGGCGAAATTCACCCGATGGCCATCTCGACCGGCCGCAAGACGCCCCCGCGCATCGTCGATGCCGATGAGCACCCTCGCCCCGAGTCCACCGTCGACGCGCTGGCCCGCTTGCGCCCGCTGTTCGACGGCGGCGTGGTCACGGCGGGCAACGCGTCAGGCATCAATGACGGTGCCGCCGCGCTCCTGATCGGCAGCGAGCGGGCCGGCGCGCGCGCGGGGTGCACGCCCCTGGTGCGCTTGCGTGCCGCCGCCGCCAGTGGGGTCGAGCCGCGCGTCATGGGCCTGGGCCCGGTCGAGGCCATTCGCAAGGCGGTGCAGCGTGCCGGCCTCACCCTGGACGACATGGACATCATCGAGATCAACGAGGCTTTCGCCAGCCAGGTGCTGGGCTGCCTCAAGCAGCTCGGCGTGGCCTTTGACGATGCGCGCGTCAACCCCAACGGGGGCGCGATCGCCGTGGGTCACCCGCTGGGGGCCTCGGGGGCCCGATTGGCCCTGACCGCCGCCCGCGAACTGCAGCGCCGCCAAGGGCGCTACGCCGTGGTCAGCCTGTGCATCGGCGTGGGCCAGGGCCTGGCCCTGGTGATGGAGCGGGCCTGACGCACCGCCACGCACAACTTTCGGAGACACCCACATGAGCACCCACCCCAAGCCCGAGTTCCAATGGGACGACCCCTTCCTGTTGCACGCCCAACTGACGGATGACGAGCGGCAGGTGTCCGATGCCGCCCGGTCCTATGCCCAGGGGCGGTTGATGCCGCGTGTCCGTGAGGCCTTCCGCCACGAACAGACCGATCTGTCCATCTTCAAGGAGATGGGCGAGCTGGGGCTGCTGGGCATCACCATCCCGGCGGCCTATGGCGGGGCTGGCATGAACTACGTCAGTTACGGGCTGGTGGCTCGCGAGGTCGAGCGAGTGGACTCGGGCTTTCGCTCGATGATGAGCGTGCAGTCGTCCCTGGTGATGGTGCCCATCTTCGAATTCGGCTCCGAGGCCCAGAAGCAGAAATACCTGCCCAGGCTGGCCTCGGGCGACTGGATCGGCTGCTTCGGCCTGACCGAACCCGACCACGGCTCGGACCCGGGGGGCATGATCACCCGGGCGCGCAGCGTTGCCGGTGGCTTCGAGCTGACGGGTGCCAAGATGTGGATCACCAACGCCCCTGTGGCCGACGTGTTCGTGGTGTGGGCCAAGAACGATGCGGGCAAGATCCGCGGCTATATCCTGGAAAAGGGCTGGAAGGGCCTGAGCGCCCCGGCCATCCACGGCAAAGTCGGCTTGCGCACATCCATCACGGGCGAGATCGTGATGGACAAGGTGTTCGTGCCGGCCGACAACGAACTGCCGGGCGTCGAGGGGCTCAAGGGGCCCTTCACCTGCCTGAACTCGGCCCGCTATGGCATCTCGTGGGGCGCGATGGGCGCTGCCGAGTTCTGCTGGCATGCCGCGCGCCAGTACACGCTCGACCGCCAGCAGTTCGGGCGCCCGCTGGCGGCCAACCAGCTGATCCAGAAGAAGCTGGCCGACATGCAGACCGACATCGCCCTGGGCCTGCAGGGGGCGCTGCGACTGGGGCGCATGAAGGACGAGGGCAGTGCAGCACCCGAAATCACCTCGCTGATGAAGCGCAACAACTGCGGCAAGGCGCTCGACATCGCCCGCGTCGCGCGCGACATGCACGGGGGCAACGGCATTTCCGACGAATACGGTGTGATCCGCCATGTGGTGAACCTCGAGGTGGTCAACACCTACGAGGGTACGCACGACATCCATGCCCTGATCCTGGGCCGGGCCCAGACGGGTCTTCAGGCCTTCACGGGCTGACCTCAACGACCTTCTCCAGGAGACCGCGATGGACCTGACCTTCACGTCCGAGCAGGAGGCGTTCCGGCGCGACGTGCGCACCTGGGTGCGCAGCCACCTGCCCGCCGACATCTCGACCAAGGTGCACGGCGCGCAGCGCCTGACCAAGGACGACCAGCAGCGCTGGGCCCGTATCCTGGGGCGCCAGGGCTGGCATGGGTACGGCTGGCCCCGTGAATTTGGCGGGCCGGGCTGGGACGCCATCCAGCGCCACATCTTCGAAGAGGAGTGCGCCATGGCCGGTGCCCCGCGCATCGTGCCCTTTGGCCCGGTGATGGTGGCCCCTGTGATCATGGCCTTCGGGTCACCCGAGCAGCAGGCGCGCTTCCTGCCCGGCATCATGAGCGGTGACGTCTGGTGGAGCCAGGGCTACAGCGAACCAGGGTCCGGGTCGGACCTGGCGTCGGTCAAGACCCGGGCCGAGCGGCGCGGTGCGGTCTACATCGTCAACGGCCAGAAGACCTGGACCACACTGGGGCAGCATGGCGACTGGATCTTCTGCCTGGTGCGCACCAACACCGAGTGCAAGCCCCAGGCAGGCATTTCCTTCCTCCTGATCGACATGAAGTCGCCGGGCGTCGTCGTGCGGCCCATACTCACGCTCGATGGCGAGCACGAAGTCAACGAGGTCTTCTTCGACAACGTCGAGGTGCCAGTCGACCAGCTCGTCGGCCAGGAAAACATGGGTTGGACCTACGCCAAGTACCTGCTGGCCCATGAACGCACCAACATTGCCGACGTCAACCGCGCCAAACGCGAGCTGGAGCGGCTCAAGCGCATCGCCCGGGCCGAGGGTGTGTACAGCGACCTGCGCTTTCGCGACCAGATCGCCCTGCTCGAGGTCGACATCGTCGCGCTGGAAATGATGGTGCTGCGCGTGCTCAGTGCCGAGCAAGGCGGCAAGAAGGCACTGGACGTGGCCGGGCTGCTCAAGATCCGCGGCAGCGAGATCCAGCAACGCTACACCGAGCTCATGATGCTGGCGGCAGGACCGGCGGCCTTGCCCTTCCTGTTCGAGGCCATGGAGGCCGGGTGGCAGGGGGATCAGTACGTCGGGGGGTTCCCGGGCGGGCCGGTGTCCAACGCCCCACTGGCCTCCAATTACTTCAACTACCGCAAGACCACCATCTACGGTGGGTCCAACGAAGTGCAGCGCAACATCGTGGCGCAGACGTTGCTGGGCTGAACACGGAGCACATCATGGATTTCGATTTCACGTCCGATCAGGAACAGCTTCGCGATCTGGTGCGCCGCTGGGTGCACAAGGACTACAGCTTCGAGCACCGCCGCGCACTGGCGCGCGCGGCTGGCGCTCAAGGCATCGACCCCACCGGCGCGTGGCAGGCCCTGGTGGGGCTGGGCCTCGCCGGGCTGGCCGTACCGGCCACACACGGTGGCATGGACATGGGCCCTGTGGACGCCATGATCGTGATGGAAGAGCTGGGCCGTGGCCTCGTGGCGGTGCCCTTCGCCGCGGCCTGCCTGATGGGGGCGGGCGCGTTGCGCGATCACGCACCGGCCGAAGTGCAGGCTGCCTGGCTGCCGCGCGTGGCCGAAGGCCAGGCCCGCGTGGTGCCGGCTTTCCAGGAGCAGGGGGCCAGACACCGCTGGCAGCGGGTGGCGACCCAGGCCACGTCGACCGGCGGCGGGTGGCAGCTGAGTGGCGTCAAGCAGCTCGTGCCGGTGGGCGGCGACGACGGGGTCGACCAGGCCTTCGTGGTGTCGGCTCGCCACCAGGGCGCGATCGACAGCGATTCGGGTATCGGCCTGTTCCTGGTGTCGGCGTCAGCCCCGGGCGTCACGCTGGCGCCGCACGCCCTGCAGGATGGCTCTCGCGCGGCCGAACTGGTGTTGCGCGATGCACCCGCGACCCAGCTGGTGGCTGAGGGGGCAGCAGCGGTGTCGCATCTCATCGACATCGGCATTGCGGCCCTGTGCGCCGAAGCGGTCGGGGCCATGGACGCCTTGCTGGCGCTCACCGTCGACTACCTGAACACCCGCAAGCAGTTCGGCGTGACCATCGGCAGCTTCCAGGCTTTGCGCCACCGGGCGGCCGACATGAAGATGCAGCTGGAGCTGGCGCGCTCCATGAGCTATTACGCCACACTCAAGCTCACAGCCCCCGAACCCGAGCGCCGCCGGGCGTTGTCCCAGGCCAAGGTGCAGCTGGGGCAGTCCATGCGTTTGGTAGGGCAGCAGGCCATCCAGCTGCATGGTGGCATCGGGGTCACCGACGAATATGCCGCGGCTCACTACTTCAAGCGGCTCACCTGCATCGAGCTGAGCCTGGGGGACACGTTGCACCACCTGGGCGAGGTGTCGGCCCGCATGGAAGACAGTGCCGGGGTGTTCGTCTGACGCGTCATCGCTTCAGGCGGTCGAGCTGAAACCGCTTCGACAGGATCCGGTCGAGCGTGCGCGTCGGCACCCATTGCTTGAGCCAGGGCAGCAGGCGGCTCTTCTCGCCCAACCGGATCACCGGAGGGACGTCGTCACGGCCCAGCCGGGCCACCAGCAGGCGGGCGAAGGTCTCGGCCGGCATGGCCTCGCTCTGGCTCTCGTTGGCGCGGGCCATCACGCCGTCGCGGACCCCCTGGAATGGCGAGTCGTCCGCCAGATGCACCCGTTGCGCGGCATTGTCACCAAACGACGAGCGGATGCCCCCCGGCTGGACCGTCACCACCCGAATGCCCAGGGGCGCCAGCTCCATGCGCAGGGCGTCGGATGCGGCATTGAACGCTGCCTTGCTGGCGCAGTAGGGCCCGGCGAACGGCGTGGTCAGCACGCCGGACACGCTGCTGATGTTGACGATCAGCCCCTGACGGCGATCGATCATGCCGGGCACCACGGCGCGGCACAGGGCGATGGGCGCAAACAGGTTGACATCGAACTGCTGTTGCCAGGCTTCCGTCGGCACGTCCAGCATGGGCCCCATGGCACCATAGCCGGCGTTGTTGACCAGCGTGCCCACGGACACCCCCTCGGCCCGGAGTGACATCATCAGGTGCGATATGGCCTGGGCGTCGGTCACGTCGAGCGCCCGCGTCATCAGGCCGGCCTCGGCCAGGGGGCGCAGCGTATCGAGGCGCCGTGCGGTGGCGCACACGCGGTGTCCGGCCTGATGGAAGGCCAGCGCCAGGGCCTGCCCGATGCCCGATCCGCAGCCGGTGATGAGGACGACGGTGTTCGCCTGGTTCATGTGGTGCTCCGAGAGACGGGGGCCGGGCGCCGGGCGTGCAGAGTATCCAGTTCCTTGGGGTCGTGCGCACAGAACAGGGTCACCTCGTGCCCGTGGTCCCGCTTGAGATCACGCAAGCGCCGCTGGTTGGCCACCCGGGTCGGGCCGTCCATCTGCACCAGCTTCTGGAAGATCTCCAGGCCCCAGGGGCAGTGCGGGTCCGCGTCCATCTCGCCATGAAAGAAATACGCGTCCCCGCAATGCAGCAGCCAGCCGTCGTCGGCCCTGACGGCGATGCCGCAGTGGCCACGCGTGTGTCCGCTCAGCGGCACCAGCAGCACCTCGTCGTCGGTGCCTGGCAGGGCCCGCATGGCGTCAAACCCCATCCATCGATCGCCCTGCACGGCATGGCGCACCCATTTCGGGTCATGGGCCCACTGGGCCGGGACGTAGCGCGTGCGCTCCTGCAAAGTGGGGCGGTTCAGGGCCGCATCCAGCTCGCGCTCGAACACGTGCACCTGGGCCTGCGGGAAGTCGCCCAGGCCCCCGGCGTGGTCCAGGTCCAGGTGAGTGGGCACGATATGGCGCACGTCGGCCGGGTCGAACCCCAGTTCGCGGATCTGGAACAGGGCCGTTTCTTCGAGCATCAGGCGGGGGCGCGTCAGCAGACGGAACCCGGCACCCAGGCGCTCCGGCCGTGCCACATCCCCCGTGCCCAGGCCCGTGTCCACCAGGATCAGCCCGTTGCGCCCCTCGACCAGCAGGCAGTGGCAGCACATGTGCGCGGCACCCAGCCAGCGGCCTTCGCCGCTGATCAGGCGCTGACCGATGGGGCACATCGATCCGCAGTTGAGATGGTGAACTTTCATGACTGAGGCTCCGTTTGGCGAGGGGCGTCGCGATCATGGCATCACAATGGCGCCCTGGCCAGGGTGTTCCTGGTCGCGATGTTGCGCAAAGAACCCATGGCCAAACGACCCCGATTGCCCGCCGGACACCTCACGCTGGACCAGATCTTGTTCGATCAGGGATTCGGTACGCGCCGCGACTGTGAGGGCCTGGTCCTCAACGGGCTGGTGCGGGTCGATGGCGAGGTGGTCGATGACCCCGATGCGGCGTTCCCCGCCGACCGGCTGCAGCTCGAGGTCGAAGGCCAGCCCTGGGTCACACATGTCAAGGCCCTGGTCATGCTGCACAAACCGCCGGGCTACGAATGCTCACTCAAGCCCGGCGCCTGGCCGGGGGTGCACAACTTGCTGCCGCCGCCGCTGCGGCGCCGGGGGCTGCAGCCCGTGGGACGGCTCGACCAGGACACCACCGGCCTGCTGCTGCTCACCGACGACGGCCCGCTGCTGCACCAGCTGACGTCGCCGCGCAAGAACGTGCCCAAGGTCTACGAAGTGGGTTGCAAGCACCCTGTGGGTGACGACCAGATCGCGCGCCTGCTGGCCGGTGTCGCGCTGGACGACGACCCCGAGCCGGTGGCGGCTCACGCGGCCGAGCGGGTGGGGGACGCAGGGTCGACGCACCTGCGGCTGACCCTCTTGCAGGGCAAGTACCACCAGGTCAAGCGCATGGTGGCGGCAGTCAGCAACCGTGTCGAAACCCTGCACCGAAGCCGCATTGGCCAGCTGACCCTGCCCGACGATCTGCCCCTGGGGGGGTGGCGCTGGATCGAAGATCCGGCCGTGGTCTTGCCATAATCCCTGCCCATGCAAGTCTTCCGTGGTTTTCACCATGCGGCGCTCGCGCCGGCCTGCGCCCTGACCATCGGCAATTTCGATGGGGTCCACCGGGGCCACCAGGCCATGCTCGCGCTGCTGCGCAACGAGGCCCAGCACCGCCGTCTGCCGGCCACGGTGCTGACCTTCGAGCCCCACCCGCGGGACTACTTTGCGGCCCTGGCGGGCAAGCCCGATCTGGCGCCGGCACGCATCGCCACCTTGCGCGACAAGCTCATGGAACTCGAGCGGTGCGGTGTCGATCAGGTGGTCATCCTGCCCTTCGACCAGGCCCTGGCCGCGCTGACGCCGGACGCTTTCATCGACCAGGTGATCGTGAACGGCCTGCGCGCACGCTATGTGCTGGTGGGCGACGACTTCCGTTTCGGCGCCCGGCGGGCGGGCGACTACGCCATGCTCGATGCCGCCGGCAACGACCGCGGCTTTGACGTGGCCCGCATGCTGAGCTACGAGGTTCACGGGCTGCGGGTGTCATCGTCGGCCGTGCGCGAAGCCCTGGTTGCGGGCGACATGCCCCTGGTCGAACGCCTGCTGGGGCGCCCGTATGCCATCAGCGGCCATGTGGTGCACGGCGCCAAGCTCGGTCGCAGCCTCGACTGCCGCACGCTGAACGTGCGCTTCGGGCACGACAAGCCGGCCACGTCGGGCATCTTCGTCGTGCGCACGCACGGCCTGTCCGGCCAGCCTCTGGAAGGCGTGGCCAGCCTGGGCGTGCGCCCCACCGTGGAAGACGCCGGGCGCGTGCTGCTCGAGGTCCATTGCTTCGATTGGCCGGCCGCCCTGGGCAGTGAAGGGGGCTACGGTAAAATCGTGCGCGTGGACCTGCTGCACAAACTCCGAGACGAAGCCCGTTACGACGGGCTGGATGCGTTGCAGGCCGCGATCCACAAGGACATCGCTGACGCGAAGGCCTTCTTCCAGGCGCAGCGCCGCCAGACCACCCGCGACCGAATTTGACGCAGGCCCCTGCACGCGAGCCTGGCCGCGTGGTGCTCCTCGCCCTCTGACCGGGCGACGGGCCTGCGGCTGACCTGATTCCTGCCCGATCCGCCCTCACGTTGCGCGCCGATGGTGCGCCCTGGCGAACGGGCCCTGCCGAGAACACCATGAGCAAAGACAAGTCCGCCAACGCCAACGAAGGGCAGTACCGCGCCACGCTGAACATGCCTGACACCCCGTTCCCGATGCGGGGCGACCTGCCCAAGCGCGAACCGGCCTGGGTGAAGGACTGGGAAGAGCAGGGCATCTACCAGAAGCTGCGCGCCGCCCGTCAGGGCGCCCCCAAGTTCGTGCTGCACGACGGCCCGCCGTACGCCAACGGCAACATCCACATCGGCCACGCGGCCAACAAGATCCTCAAGGACATGATCGTCAAGGCCCGCCAGCTGGCCGGCTTCGACGCCATGTACATCCCGGGCTGGGATTGCCACGGCCTGCCCATCGAGAACCAGATCGAAAAAACCTTTGGTCGCAACCTCGGCCGCGACGACGTGCAGGCCAAGGCCCGCGTCTACGCCGGCGAGCAGATCGATGGCCAGCGCACCGACTTCAAGCGCCTGGGCGTGCTGGGCGACTGGGCCCGTCCCTACCGCACCATGGACTTCGGCAACGAGGCCAATGAGATCCGCGCCCTCAAGAAGATCATGGAGCGCGGCTTCGTGTACCGGGGCCTCAAGCCCGTGTACTGGTGCTTCGACTGCGGCTCGTCGCTGGCCGAGTTCGAGATCGAGTACGCCGACAAGAAGTCCAACACCCTGGACGTGGCCTTCCTGAGTGCCGAGCCGGCCAGGCTGGCTGCAGCCTTCGGCCTGGACAGCCTGAGCAAAGAAGCCTTTGCCGTCATCTGGACGACCACCGCCTGGACCATCCCGGCCAACCAGGCCCTGAACGCCCACGCCGAGCTGACCTATGCCCTGGTCGACACGCCCAAGGGCATCCTGGTGCTGGCCGAGAGCCTGGTTGAAAAAGCCACCCAGCGCTACGGCTTCGAGGCCGAACAGGTGAAGGTGCTGGCCACGGCCCCGGGCGCCAAGCTCGAAGGCCTGACCTTCAAGCACCCGCTGGCCCATGTGGACGCCGGTTACGACCGCGTGGCCCCCGTCTACCTGGCCGACTACGTCAGCGCCGAAGACGGCACCGGCATCGTGCACGCCGCGCCCGCCTATGGTGTGGACGACTTCAACAGCTGCATCGCCCACGGCCTGAAGTTCGACGACATCCTCAACCCCGTGCAGGGCAATGGCGTCTACGAGGCCGATCTGTCCCTGTTCGGCGGCCTGCACATCTGGAAGGCCGTGCCCGTCATCCTCGAGGCGCTGGGCAATGCCGGCCGCCTGCTGGCCACGAAAGAAATCACCCACAGCTACCCGCACTGCTGGCGTCACAAGACGCCCGTGATCTACCGTGCGGCCGCCCAGTGGTTCGTGCGCATGGACGAGGGCGAGGGCGTGTTCACCGTGGACAAGGCGCCCAAGACCTTGCGCCAGACGGCGCTGGACGCCATCGACCAGACCACCTTCTACCCGGAGAACGGCCGCGCCCGCCTGCGCGACATGATCGCCAACCGCCCCGACTGGTGCATCAGCCGCCAGCGCAACTGGGGCGTGCCGCTGCCCTTCTTCCTGCACAAGGTCACGGGCGATCTGCACCCGGACACGCTCGCCCTGATCGACCGCGCCGCAGCGCTGGTGGAGCAGGGCGGTGTGGAGGCCTGGTCCACACTCGACCCCGCCGAGTGGCTGGGCGCCGAGCAGGCCGCCGAGTACAGCAAGTCCACCGACATCCTGGACGTGTGGTTCGATTCGGGCACCACGTTCTTTCACGTGCTCGACGCCCGGCAGGGCAGCCACCCGCAGGCCGGGCACGACCACGGCCCCGAGGCCGACCTCTACCTCGAGGGGCACGACCAGCATCGCGGCTGGTTCCACAGCTCGCTGCTGGCCGCCTGCGCCATCCACGGTCGCGCGCCCTACAAGGGCTTGCTGACCCACGGCTTCACGGTGGACGGTCAGGGCCGCAAGATGTCCAAGTCGCTGGGCAACACGGTCGCGCCGCAGGACATCAGCAGCAAGATGGGGGCCGAGATCATCCGCCTGTGGGCGGCCAGCACCGACTACTCGGGCGACCTGGGCATTGACGACAAGATCCTGGCGCGCGTGGTCGATGGCTACCGGCGCATCCGCAATACCTTGCGCTTCCTGTTGGCCAACGTGAGCGACTTCGACGCCACGCAGCACGCCGTGCCGCTCGACGAACTGCTCGAGATCGATCGCTACGCGCTGGCCCGCGCCGCACAGCTGCAGGCCGACATCCTGGCCCATTACGAGCGCTACGAATTCCATCCGGTGGTGGCCAAGCTGCAGGTCTACTGCTCGGAAGACCTCGGCGCCTTCTACCTCGACGTGCTCAAGGACCGCCTGTACACCACGGCCGCCGGCAGCTTGGCGCGCCGCTCGGCCCAGACGGCGCTGTGGCACATCACACACGCCATGCTGCGCTGGATGGCGCCGTTCCTCAGTTTCACCGCCGAGGAGGCCTGGAAGGTGTTTCAGGGGGGCGACACCATCTTCACCGAAACCTACTGGAACCTCGAAGGCACCGGCGTGCATGCCGGCCTGCTCGCCAAGTGGGCCCGCGTGCTCGAGGTGCGAGACCAGGCCAACAAGGACATCGAGACGCTGCGCGCGGCCGGCCAGATCGGTGCGAACCTGCAGGCCGAACTCACCATCACCGTGCCGGCTGAAGACCACCAGCTGCTCGCCAGCCTGGGCGACGACCTCAAGTTCGTCTTCATCGTGTCCAAGGTGAACTTGGTGCCGGGCGACGCGCTGCAGATCCTGGTCACGCCTTCCACGGCCGCCAAGTGCGAGCGGTGCTGGCACTACCGTGAAGACGTCGGCAGCAACCCTGAACACCCGACGCTGTGCGGTCGTTGCGACGGCAACCTGCACGGAGCGGGCGAAGTCCGCAAGGTGGCCTGATGGCAGCGCGCAAGGCAGGAACGGGTGGGGGCTTGCTGCCCTGGCTGGGCATCGCGCTGATCATCGTGCTGCTCGACCAGATCACCAAGATCGTGGTGATCGGTGCGTTCGAGTACGGCGATTCGCGCCCGGTCACGAGCTTCTTCAACCTCGTGCGGGTGCACAACACCGGGGCGGCCTTCTCGTTCCTGGCCCAGGCCGGCGGCTGGCAGCGCTGGTTCTTCGTGGGGCTGGGCGCAGCCGCGACGGGCTTCATCATCTACATGCTGCGCCAGCATGGCCAGCAGAAGATGTTCGCCTGGGCGCTCACCCTGATCATGGGCGGGGCCATCGGCAACGTCATCGATCGCCTGGTGCACGGTTACGTGGTCGATTTCCTCGACTTTCACTGGGCTTTCCTGTCGCCCATGTTCCCGGGCGGGCACTTCCCGGCGTTCAACATCGCCGACTGTGCGATTTCGGTGGGCGCGGCGCTGCTGATCCTCGACGAACTGCGTCGCGTGCGTCGCGGCGGCTGAGCCCCTCGGGCCGCAGGGGCTGGGGAAGCTCCCGCCCAGAGCGGACATGGCCCTGTGCTACGCTGGATTCCACAACCATTCCAGCCAGAGACAGGTTCCCCATGCCCGGATTGCTCCCCTCCATCGACCCCGACGGTCTGCTCGAGTTCTCGGTCGTCTACACCGACCGCGCGCTCAACCACATGTCCAAGCGTTTCCAGGGCGTGATGAACGAGATCTCGGCCATGCTCAAGCGCGTGTACCACGCCCGCTCGGCCGTGCTGGTGCCGGGCAGCGGCACCTTCGGCATGGAATCGGTGGCCCGCCAGTTTGCGCACGGCCAGCACGTGCTGGTCATTCGCAACGGCTGGTTCAGCTACCGCTGGACGCAGATCTTCGACATGGGCGGCATCCCGGCCAGCCACACCGTCCTGAAGGCCCGCCGCACGGGCGAGGGCAGCCAGGCCCCCTGGGCGCCGGCCCCGATCGACGAGGTCGTGGCCACCATCGCCCGCGAAAAGCCGGCCGTCGTATTCGCCCCCCATGTGGAAACGGCAGCCGGCATGATCCTGCCCGACGACTACCTCAAGGCCGTGGCCGATGCCGTGCACGCCGTGGGTGGCCTGTTCGTGCTCGATTGCATCGCCTCAGGGGCCATGTGGGTGGACATGCAGGCCACCGGCGTGGACGTGCTGATCTCGGCCCCGCAGAAGGGGTGGAGCAGCTCGCCGTGCTGTGCCATGGTCATGCTGAGCGAGCGCGCCCGCCAGGCCATCGATGGCACGCAGAGCACCACCTTCGCGATGGACCTCAAGAAGTGGCTGCAGATCATGGAAACCTACGAGGGCGGTGGCCATGCCTACCACTCGACCATGCCCACCGACGCCCTGCTGCGCCTGCGTGACGCCATGGCCGAAACCGAGGCCTACGGCTACGAGCGGGTCCGCGACGAGCAGCTCAGCCTGGGCCGCGAGGTGCGCGCCCTGCTCGAGGGCCGGGGCTTCCCCAGCGTGGCGGCGGCCGGCTTCCAGGCGCCCGGCGTGGTGGTCAGCTACACCACCGATCCCGAGATCCAGTCCAGCAAGAAATTCCTGGCCGCGGGGCTGCAGACGGCGGCGGGCGTGCCCTTGCAGTGCGATGAACCGGCCGATTTCCGCACCTTCCGCATCGGCTTGTTCGGTCTTGAGAAGTGGCACAACGTGCCCCGCACCCTCGAACATCTGGCGCACGCACTCGACGAGGTGGCGCCGGCTCGCAGCGCGCAGGCCGCGGCCTGAGCCGGCTCGCAATCCCCGGGTGCATCCGGGGTTGGAATCGCGCTCGCCCCCGCCCTCGGGCTGGCTGCCGCTAGCATCGGGTTTTTCATCACATCCGGGCCCACCCGCGGGGCCCTTGTGCCGATGCCGATGTTCAAACGCACACCGTGGGCGGTGGTGGTCCTTGTTCTGGCCGCCACGGCGATTCTGCTGCTGACACCCGGGGCCGACCGCCCCGTGCAGGCCTCCACGCCACCCAAGGGCCCGCCGCCGGTGCCCGTGCGGCTGGCCACGGTCGAGCGCACCGATGTGCCCCAGTCCATCGAGGTGGTGGGGCAGGTGCAGGCGCTGAAGCAGGTGGTGCTGCGCCCTCGCATCGAGAGCGTGGTCACCCAGGTGGCGTTCAGCGAAGGGCAGGTGGTGCGCAAGGGCCAGGTGCTGCTGCGCCTGGACGATCGTGACCTGCTGGCCCGAGAGGCCCAGGCACTGGCCGAGCGCCAGCGGCTACAAGCTCAGCTCGAGCTGGCCAGGCTCGAGTTGCGGCGCACCGAGGGGCTGCTGGCCCAGGCGGCCGTGTCGGCGCAGCAGCGTGACCAGCAGGCGGCCCTGGCGGAACAGCTCCAGGCGCAAGTGGCCGCTCAGGACGCGGCGCTGCAAGCCCTGCGGGTTCAGCGCTCGCACGCCACGGTCCTCTCGCCCATCGACGGGCGTGTGGGGCTGCGCCAGGTCGACGAAGGCAATCTCGTGCGGCCATCGGACGCGGCCGGCCTGGCCACGGTGGTCCAGTCGGACCCCGTGGCACTGGTGTTTGCCGTTCCGCAGCGGCGGCTCAGTGAGGTGCTGCGCGCGCGCGATCGCGAGCAGACTGCCTTGCGCGTGGAGGCCCTGGACCGTGAACGGGGTGGTGCCTCCCTGGCGCAAGGGCGCCTGCGGGCCACCGACAACCAGATCGACCCGTCCACCGGCAGCCTGCGACTCAAGGCCGAACTGCCCAACGCCCAGGGGCGCCTGTGGCCAGGGCAGTACGTGACGGTGCGCCTGTCCACCGGGCAGCTGGACGATGTCCTGGCGGTGCCCCGTGCGGCCTTGCAGCGAGGACTCAAAGGCACCTTGGTGTGGCGAATCCAGGGCGAGTTCGCGCAGCCTGTGCCCGTCCAGGTGGACTGGCAGGACGACGAGCGTGCCGTGGTGTCCCAGGGGCTTGCCGCGGGTGACCGGGTGGTGATCGATGGGCACAACAGGCTCAAGCCCGGCTCGCGCATCAAGATCCTTGCCGGTGCGGGAGGCTGATGTGGGCGCCCCCTCCGGCACTGGCTGCACCCACCTGTCGGCCTGGTTCATCGACCGGCCGGTGGCCACCGCCTTGATGACGCTGGCCCTTGTGCTGCTGGGCGTGTTCGCGTTCCCGCGCCTGCCGGTGGCCCCGCTGCCCCAGGCCGAGTTCCCCACCTTGCAGATCTCCGCCCGCCTGCCTGGCGCCAGTCCGGACACCATGGCCGCGGCTGTGGCCACCCCGCTCGAAGTGGGCCTGAGTGCCGTGTCCGGCATCACCGACATGACGTCCACCAGTTCCTTGGGCAGCACCAGCATCACCTTGCAGTTCACGCTCGACAAGGACATCGACACGGCCGTCCAGGAGGTGCAGGCCGTGCTGAACACGGTGGCTTCGCGCCTGCCGTCCGACATGCCGGCGCCCCCGTCGTGGCGCAAGGTCAACCCGGCAGACAGCCCGATCCTGGTGCTCAAGGTCCAGTCCGACGTGCTGTCCACCACCGAGCTGAGCGATCTGGCCGAAACCGTGCTGGCGCGCCAGATCGGGCAGATCGATGGGGTGTCCGAGGTCAGCATCACCGGTCAGCGCAAGCCGGCCATCCGCATCCAGGCCGAGCCGGCCCGGCTGGCCGCCCTGGGCCTCACGCTCGCCGACATCCGCTCGGCCGTCCAGCGCGCCAGCGTCAACCAGGCCAAGGGGGCAATCGTCGGGGCCGATCGCAGCGCCACCCTGGCCACCAACGACCAGCTCACGCAGCCTGACCAGTTCGCGGACCTGGTGCTGTCCGATCGCGACGGGCAGCCGGTGCGGCTCGGCGATGTGGCCCGGGTCGAGGTCGGCGCGGAAAACGACTACGTGCGCGCCTGGCAGGACGGGCGTGAAGGGCTGAACCTCATCATCCGCCGTCAGCCGGACGCCAACATCGTGGCCACGGTCGACCGCATCCTGGCCGCCCTGCCAGCCCTGAGCGAGCGCCTGCCGGCCAGTGTCGAGGTGGGGGTGCTCAACGACCGAACGCGCACCATCCGGGCCTCGTTGCACGAAGTCGAACTCACCCTGGCGCTCACCGTGGTGCTGGTCGTGGGGGTGATGGGCGTGTTCCTGCGGCAGCTGTCGGCCACCGTCATCGTGACGGCGGTGCTCGGCGTGGCCCTGGTGGCCACCATCGCGGCCATGGACCTCCTGGGCTTCAGCCTCAACAACCTCACCCTGGTGGCCCTGATCATCGCGGTGGGCTTCGTGGTCGACGACGCCATCGTGGTGGTCGAGAACATCCACCGCCACCTGGAGGCGGGGGTGCCCATGCGCGAGGCGGCGGTGCAGGGCGCTGGCGAGATCGGCTTCACGGTCCTGTCGATCAGCCTGTCGCTCATCGCGGCCTTCATCCCCTTGCTCTTCATGGACGGCGTGGTCGGGCGTCTGTTCCAGGAGTTCGCGCTCACCACCACCATCGCCATCGTGATCTCGGTGCTGGCCTCACTGACGCTGGCGCCGATGCTGGCCGCGCGATGGATGCGCCCGGCGCCGTCACACGGTTCGACCCCTGGCGCGGTCGAACGGCTGGTGGCCGCCTATGGCCGCAGCGTGGGCTGGGCGCTGGACCACCCGCGCACCCTGCTGTCGGCGTTCGCGCTCACCGTCATCGCGGCCGTGGCCAGTTATGTCTGGGTGCCCAAGGGCTTCTTCCCTCTGCAGGACACGGCCTTCGTGCTGGGCACCACCCAGGGCCCCCAGGACGCCTCGTTCGAGCAGATGCAGGCGCGTCACCAGGCCCTGGCGGCCATCGTGGCGCGTGACGATGCCGTTCAGGCCTACGCCCATGCGGTCGGGGCGACCGGTGGCAGCAACAACCTGGCCAGTGGGCGCTTCTGGATCGTGCTCAAGGACCGCAGCGACCGCGACGTGTCGGCGCAGGACTTCATCGACCGGCTGCGGCCGCAACTGGCCCAGGTGTCGGGCATCACCCTGTTCCTGCGCTCGGCGCAGGACATCAACCTGGGCACCGGACCGGCCCGCACCCAGTACCAGTACGCCCTGCAGGCCGGCGACAGCGCCGAGTTGGGGGTGTGGGCCCAGCGCCTTACCGAACGCCTGGCGCAGATCCCGCAGTTCCGCGACGTGTCCAACGACCTGCAGCTGGGCGCCGGCATCACGCGCCTGACCATCGACCGCACGGCGGCAGCGCGCCACGGGCTCACGGTCGATGACATCAACCAGACGCTGTACAACGCCTACGGGCAGCGGCAGATCGGGGAGGTGCTGACCGAGCAGAACCAGTACCAGGTGATCCTGGAAATCGACCCGGCACTGCGCGGCCGGACCGACAGCCTCGACTGGCTGCACCTGCGTTCACCCGTGACCGGCCAGATGGTGCCGCTGGCCGCCGTGGCCCAGCTGGAGCCCCCCGAGACCGGTCCGGTGTCGATCGCGCGCCAGGGCCTGTCGCCGGCCGTGAACCTGTCGTTCAACCTGGCACCAGGGGTGTCGCTGGGCGAAGCCGTGCAACTGCTTGAAAGCGCCCGGGCCGAGCTCGACATGCCCGCCAACGTGACCGGCCGATTCCAGGGCGCCGCCCAGGCGTTCCAGGATGCGCTGGCCTCCCAGCCCTGGCTGATCCTGGCGGCACTGCTGGCGGTCTACATCATCCTGGGCGTGCTCTATGAAAGCTTCGTGCACCCGCTCACCATCCTGTCGACCCTGCCGTCGGCCGGCCTGGGGGCGGTGCTGTTGCTGTGGGTGGGGGTTCGACTTC
>Ga0255182_1000513_pt1 | contig 25195 bp, 27 predicted proteins | sample Atl_UVDOM_RepA_8_FD_188420 | JGI IMG/M metagenome (GOLD analysis project Ga0255182, IMG submission 188420) | Freshwater microbial communities from Altamaha River, Georgia, United States - Atl_UVDOM_RepA_8d | ecosystem: Environmental > Aquatic > Freshwater > River | place: USA: Georgia...
TTGTTCCACTACCAATGGGATATTTAATATTATTTTTTCTATTCCCATCAAATGTAATATTTTTAATATAAATATTTTCTGCTCTATTAGATACCGAACTTAATGTTTTTATCATGCTATCAATATCTCCTTGTATATTATTTTTAAGTTTAATGATTGTATTATTTTTTCCAGCTCCTAATATTGTTGTATTACTTGGTATTGTGATACCTGAAGATATTAAATACACACCTGAAGGAATTTCAATAGTTTTACCTTGTAATTGATTTACAGCTAATTGGAATTTTTCTGTATTATCTGTTACCCCATCTCCTATGACTCCGTAATCTGTAATAAAATTCTGTTTAGATTTTATTTCATATATATTGATATTGTTCGTTATAACGTCTTTTGCTAATTTCTTAATTGCATTATTAATAGTATAAATTTTCATATTTATTATATAATTTTTAATATGAAAAATTTACACTATTAATAAAATTACCACTCGAAGATAAAGGATCGGCGTAGAACTGTTCTTTAACATTATTATAAATATTAGAATCTATAATAACATTATTACAAAAATTATATTCGCTATCATAAAGTCCTATACCTATTTGTTGTTGTTGAATAATATTATTAGTTATAATACATCCATTACAAGCTCTTAATTCTATACCTGTATTGTTAGTTAATCCTTCTATGCGGTTAGATACGAGTTGAATATCAGATGGAAGATTTTGTCCAGGTGCATTTTGAATACTTATTCCAGATATATTATTTCCTGTAATTATATTTGAATTACATATTATTTTTATTCCTGAATATATAAAGATACCATACATTTTATTTTTTGTTACAGTATTATTACTAATTGTTATGTTTTGACTGTTTTGTTCTGCTCGTATACCTACTTGGTTATTAGTTGAATAATTGTTAGATATTATTGTATGATTTTCGGGAAGTACAGATCCTGGGTCGTTTGTGCTATAATATCCTGATAATTCTATACCCGCTCCATCTCCTTGATTTGGAACTTCAATATTCGGAGGTTGGTTTCCTAAAGGGTATTTATAAGGATAATTACCATTCCAACCCCAATACGGATAACAATTTTCCTGCATATTATTTGCTATATGATTACCATAAATAATACCTCCTGTAGTTCCAAATATTAATTCAATACCTACTATTCCTCCGGCAGTGTCAAGAGGATCGTAACTATCTGGAAATCCAAAGTAATTATTTATAATTTTATAATTTTGAGAACCAGTCGGTGAATTATAAGATCTTACTGCTACACCTTGTATTCTATAATAGTTAAATATACAATTTTCAACAACCATATTTGTACAATCAATCAACCATATACCTGAATTCATTGCATTTGTAATTTTACAATTTTCAATATTTACATTGTCTGTATAATTAATGTTCAATAAACATAAAGGTGTGGATTCTCCTGTTCCTGTAGGATTAGAGTTTGTTCCACTACCAATGGGATATTTAATATTATTTTTTCTATTCCCATCAAATGTAATATTTTTAATATAAATATTTTCTGCTCTATTAGATACCGAACTTAATGTTTTTATCATGCTATCAATATCCCCTTGTATATTATTTTTAAGTTTAATGATTGTATTATTTTTTCCAGCTCCTATTATTGTTGTATTACTTGGTATTGTGATACCTGAAGATATTAAATACACACCCGAAGGAATTTCAATAGTTTTACCTTGTAATTGATTTACAGCTAATTGGAATTTTTCTGTATTATCTGCTACCCCATCTCCTATGACTCCGTAATCTGTAATTTTATTATAGTAGTACGTGGTTATATTTTCCATTGTATAAGGTTTTCTGTATATAAATACATAGTATATAATACTAATACATAATAATACAATTATAACATTTTTCATTTATTTAATTAATAAATAAATTAAAAATGTGTTATAGTTTTAAAACTTCTATATTATCTTATACGTTAGCTATTATATCAGTTGTGTACGCTTTTTACACGAGACAACCTGTTTTAGGTATGTTAATATTATTTTATTCTCAAATGCAACTTTCAGAAGCTTTTATATGGAAAGGTATAGATGATAATAATATAGGATTAAATAAGTTTGGTACATCTCTTGGAAAATATAGTTTACCAACACATAATATAGCAATAGGTATTGGAATAATTATCTATATAGTACTTTATAAAAAAGAAAAATTAAATATCAAAGATTACATTCCTCTTTTAATAGGAATTTTATTTTATTTATATGTAGTGTTATTTTGGTATAACATACAAAATAACCCAATTACAAAACCTTCTAATCCTTTTTGTAAAGATAAAAGTTGTCAAAATAATGATAACCGATTAGTTTGGCCATATAGACAAGAATGGTATATTATAAGTTTTTTTATAAGTATAATACTATGTTTTATATATATTAAACCTTTTAAATCTGCGATGTTTATTAATAGTGTATTTTTAATTACGTTTATACTGTCTTTTTATATATCTAAAAAAGGTTCAAGTAGTGTTTGGTGTTTTTCGGCAGCTATTTTAGCACCATTATTAGTATTTGTAAATTCACGTATAATTTTATAAGTAATATTTTAAGTTTATTGTATTCTTGACACGGTATTCATATCTGTTTCTTCTGTTTCTAATATTATTGGTATATTATATTTTTTACATTTTTCTAATAAATATTTTAACGAACTATCATCGTGCTTCCAAATATAACCTTGTTTTAAAAGTTCATGTCTATCTTTTTTCGATTTAAATTTTTCTTTACTATCGTTAAGATGTACAAGAGATAAATTTTTTATACCTATAATATTATCAAAGTCGATAAACATTTTTTCGACTTCTTCTATTTTTGATAAATCATATAATCCATAAGCATATGTATGACAAGTATCAATACATATACCTATGAATTGTTTTTTATCATTATCTACATTATCTATAATAGTTTTTAATTCTTCAAAAGTGGTTGCTAATGTATTTCCTTGACCTGCTGAATTTTCTAGTATCAACTTTGAGTTTTCGCTGAAATTTATTTTATTTATACTTTTAGATATAGCTACTAAACCTTTATTTCTATTTGGAAAACTTCCAGGATGAATAACAACGCCATTACTACTTCTATCAAAATTACTTATAACAGAAAGTTCGTATTCTAAAGATTTTAATATATAAGTTGTTTTAGCATCTTGTGACGAATTTTCATTCCAAGCTAAAGTATCTTTAGAACCAGCTAAATTAGCCACATATGGGAAATGTGTAAATATATGAGTTGGATAATTATGTAAAAGTTTTTTCGTTTTTTCAATATCTTCCAAAGATATTTTAGCCCTATTAAATCCATAAGGATTACCCATAAAAAATTGCGTACTATACATACCTTTTGATATACTATAGTTGACGGTATCATATATTTGCCCCGAAAAGCGTGTATGAGTTCCGATATCATAGTTGACATATTGAATAGACATTTTTAAATTTTTAGACTTATTATTATAAAAATCAATTTTTAGAAATATGTATAAAGCTTTCATCGTACAGTTCTTTGATTTTTTCATATAATTCATTATAAAGTTTTATATGAAGTTCTTTTTTCATATCTTCATATAGTTCTTTTTTCATATATTCATATAGTTCTTTTTTCATATCTTCATATAGTTCTTTTTTCATATCTTCATATAGTTCTTTTTTCATATCTTCATATAGTTCTTTTTTAATTTGTTCCTTTAGTTTCATATTATATGTCATTGTCGTGAATGACATACTATTAAATCCAATAGGAAATTTTAAAATTTCCTTTTCTTCAGACATCTTTTCTCTTTATCTACATTTCTAAAAATTCATTTTAATATTAGAAAAATATTAAAATAAAAAATGGAAAACATAATACTAAATACAATTGATACTTTTATAGAAAAAATATGTTTGAAATATGGTTTAGAAAAGCATGAATTAAATGAAATATGGGAAAAAGGTAAATTCAAACAATTTAGTCATCTTACTATTGAAATAACAAAAAAACTTACAAAAAACGAGAAAAAAATGTTTGGTATTTTTATAACTCCCAAAGTTATAATAGACAGACTTAATAAAAGTGTGATAAAACATTTAGGAACTAATATTTCTAAAATCAAAAATATACTAGAACCTTCTTGCGGAACTTGTGAAATTGTCAGATACTGTGATGCCATATATACAAATGTGGATATAGATGCTATTGAATACAATAAAAAAATTTACGATGCTATTAAACAGTTAAAATTCAAAAATAGAGTATCTATAATCAACACAGATTTCACACGATATATTTGTGATACAAAGTATGATTTAATCATTGGTAATCCGCCATATTTTGTTTTAAAAAAATCAGAAGTTCCAGATGAGTATGAAAAATTTATATATGGTAGACCAAATATATTTGGTCTTTTTATCGTCCATTCTCTGTCTTTGTTAAAAGTTGGTGGTATATTAGCTTTTGTAGTTCCAAAAAGTTTCTTAAATTCACTTTATTATTCTAAAATAAGAAACTTAATAAAAGATACTTGTAAAATCGTAAAAATCGAAGATTACAGCAAATTAAATGATTTTATTGATACAGAACAATCGACGTTTGGTTTGATAATTCAAAAAAATATTTTCATAGGTGATTGTCAATATTCAATGTTATTGAATAATAACTACATATTTACAGACAACTCAAATGAATTAAAAAAATTATTCGAACGTTCAACTACTTTAGAAAAAATGAAATTAAAAGTAAGAACTGGACAAATAGTATGGAATAAATATAAAGAAAAATTAACCAGTAATGAAAATAGTACTATACTCGTTTATAATTCAAACATAACAAAAGATAATAAATTTATTATAAAAGAATTTAAAAATGATGAAAAAGAACAGTATATTAACATAGACGGTAGGTCTGAACCTGTTTTAGTTGTAAATAGAGGTAATGGAAATAGTACATATAAATTGAATTATGCTTTGATAGAAAAAGGACCTTTCGTTATAGAAAACCATTTAAATGAAATATATTCTCCAAAACAGATTGAAAAAGATGATTTGTTAAACATATATAATAAAATTATGGTTAGTTTTAAAAATCCAAAAACAGAAAAATTTATAGAATTATTTTTAGGAAATAACGGTTTATCTAAAACTGAATTAGAAACTATTTTTCCCATTTATGATATTTGAAAAAATGGTAAAGAGATTCCGTTACCATTTTTCCATCTTAGTAAAATTTTTAATTTTTTATTAGATAAAGTAATTTAAATAATAATATTGTTCAAAATTTTGGGAAAGATATTGACTTGGTTTTACAGGTGATACGAACTAAGAGATTGTTTTAATTAATTTTTTTCTATATCGAAAAAATTTATATATCGAAATCGTAGTTAAAATTTCTACCTGCTTTATGTTGAATTTTATATGTAGAATACAAAGAGCATATTTCTTTCATTCTATTGTCAAATGAATTCTTAATCTGATACCAGCGTTCCCCTGTTTAAAATAATTATTATCAATATAAGGCGTCTTTTCAATAATTTTTTCTCTAAGTTTATTATGAGTATCGTTAAATCAACGATTTTTATAACATATATCAAATATTTTGATACTAGAAATTGAAACAGCGTTGTTTGGTGATATGATATAGTCTATTTTCTGTTTATTTTTCTATAATTCATTTTTTTCTATAAAATCAACTATATTCTATAACTTGTTCTATACTTGATATTTTTTATTTTAATATTTTTCTAATATTAAAAATCAATTTAATCTATATTTTTATATTATCGATACTATTAATCAAATGTCTTATATCTATATCTATATCATTTTTTACTTTATCATTTAACAACCCTCCTACTACTCTTGATAATTCAGTAAAACTTTTTTCACTAGTTTCATATAAAACACAAGCATTACAACCTATGTTTCTGCCGATTTTAACAGATTTTTCATTGGTTCCTAAATATACAAATTTCCAACCATAAGCTTTTGTTAAATTTATCTGCAACAAAACATGTTCTTCGTGTGTTTTTTTACTATAATTATCAACACCGTCTGTTAAAATAATAACTATAGGAGGATTACTTAAATTTTTATCATAAAATTTTTTTAAAGTATTTATAATAGCTATAAAATTATCGTAAAAAGCAGTACATCCAGAAGGATTTAATTTTTTAATATTAATAGGTTCTACCGAATTTATATTCGCATTTACATATATGTAATCGATACTATTGTTAAATGTAATTAATGATAAAGAAGTATTTGGGTTAATATTTTTTTGAAAATTAATAATACCATTTATTGCTTCTATATATTGTTTGGCATAACCATATGTCGAAATTGAATTATCAATTATAAATATAATATTTTGTTGTGACATTTTTATATTTATAATATATTTTTAACTAATATTTATTTATACATAAAAAAGCAGTATATATACAGAATGATTTTAGTTTCTGTATATATACTGCTTTTTAATTAAAATTAATTAATTTATCAATATCTATAGCTAAATCACATAAACCTGTTCCTATACGAGCTCTTTTACCACATATAATTGAAGCGCTAACACCTTCGGTTGGCTCTTCTTGACCAAAAACACCAGCTTTCATAAAGTTATCCAAAGTTTCTTCAAATGATGCTTTACCAAAAGGTCCTGTGTCTTCTGTTCTCATAGTATATCGCGATATAGATGATATAGTTCCTTTGAATGTCATTTTATCAACTAATAACATAACATGACAAATATTAATACCTTCCATAATCTGTGAAAATTCATCAATCATAAATTGTCTTACAGCTTCAATACCAAGAGTATTATATATATCCCAAACATTATTCGAAATAGTTCTCGTAAAATCAACAAGAGGATGCGATAAAACCATTTTATATCTTTTTGTTGATTCTATAAACTTTTCTTTTGAATTTTTATATAGTATAGGTTCATCTATTTTACCTCTTGAATTTTCAGTTTCTATTATCCATTCTTTTCCTTCTTGTAAAAAAAACATATTTAAAATACCTGGTATTCCACATACTATTATATTTTCAATTAAGGGTTGAACTACTTCTTCTAAATATATTTCATTAAAATTTTCCTTAGTTACAAATAATAATTTTTCTTCTGTAAACTCAATATTTTCTAAAGATGGATAAATATCTATAATACCAAAAGAATCTGGAGAAAATACACAATATGCATCTAAATAGTATCCTTCTATAACATCACAAATATGTTTTAATGTTAATTTGTATTCATAAAGAATATTCATATCAATCTCTAAAGACAGACAGATGTTTTTGTTATCATTTTTTTCATTATTATTTCCACAATACAATATATCGTATATATCATACCAACATTGTCTTTCTCTATCTAAACATACACATATATTTTTACATAATTTTTTCACTGTAAGTTGAACTATACTATGAGAAACCGCATTTCTCAATTCTGAAACATTTTCATTGTTATGTTTAAAATATATCCAATATGTTGGATCTTTTGGTTTACTTGTTGCATTTAAAAGTTCTCCAAATTTTGATGTAACAGGTTGTTTATCAGAAGAACCAGCCTTATGAAAAGTATTTAAGTTAGATTGTGTTTGTTTTTCACCAATACTTTGAGCTGTTATAATACCTACGGTTTCACCAGGTTGTATTATACTATTAATATACATATCAAATATATTTTTCTTAAGTTCATCTATAAGAGAAGGATATATTTCAATAACTTCTAGCTGCTTTTTAATTTCTTTACATAGATTATTGACTACTGATTTAGCTGTTCTCTTTGGAATATAAGGATTTAACTTGAATTCTGAAAGTATATTTTGAATTTCAGTTTCAGATAATTTTCTTTTAGACATTTTGAATACTTAGAATAAGTTTAATAAAAAAATCATTTTTTATTATTAATAAAAATATATTTTATACAATTTTTTTATGGAATCAACTTCTATATATCCAAATATACTAATATTTTCTTTTTTTGTTATATGAGATTCGTATCCATTTACTTGGTAATTAGCTTCTATTTTTAAATTATCTAATTTTTCGGTATATTTTTTCCAGTTTTCACATTCATTTCGAATTATAGAACTTTCAGTATTATCTATAATTTTACCAGTTATATTAAATAAACACAATAATATAACATATGAAGAATTAATTCTTTCACCAACTTGTAAACTTTGAAGAATGTTTGAATGTGTAAAAAAACTATGATTAAAAAATCCCTCTTTCAAAATATTTTCAAAATTTTCATAAGATGTGGCATGATATCCTATTAATGGTATTTTTGTATTTTTTGACCATTTTTTAGCTTTACAATAAGGTAAAATTATATTCCATTCTACTTTATTTCTTGTATATTTAGAGCAAATATTTTTTATTAATCTATTTATATAACGCGGAATTCTTTTAGCGATTATATGTAATTTATACCATTCATCTGGGATAGTTTTAAACTGTTTTAATATTTCATTTTTTTCGTATCCTTGTAAATTATTAATCTCATTTTTTATATTTTCTTTTTCTTTTTCTATATGGTTTAAATTTATTATAGGTTTATAATTAGCTTGTAACATTTTATTTATATTATAAATTTTATTTTAAAAATAAAATGAAACTCCATAAAAAATGTACAAAAGTTATTCAGAATTAGGAAATGAACCAGAAAAAAATAGAGACCTCTACGATGTTATAGATATATCTAGTAAAGAACATAAAGAACAATTAATAGTTCAAAATAAATTATTATGTGTTGATGTTTATGCTGACTGGTGTGGACCTTGTAAACTTACAAGTTCCGATTATTCTGTTTTAGCAAAACAATACAACGAACAAGGAAATGTTATGTTAGTAAAAGAAAAATATGATTTAAAATTATCTAAAAATGTATCTGGATTACCAACATACTATTTTATACTGAACGGAAGTATAGTTGATAGTGTTGTAGGAGCAAATTTAGAAGAAGTTGAAAGTAAACTTAAAAAACATATATCAACAATTCAAAATACACCAATTTCAGGTCCTTCTAGTTTTAATAGAAGTAGTATAAGAAATTATAGACAAAATTATTAATAGTTCATAATAAATAATAAAAATTATATTTAGTGAAAATAAATGTATAATTTCAAGACATCACATAATTTTGATAAGCGTAAAAGCGAATCTTCTAGAATAATGAAAAAATATCCTGATAAATTACCTGTTATAGTTGAAAAAATGAATAAAAGTGATGTACCTTTAATAGATAAGAATAAGTATCTCGTTCCTAGGGATATCACAATTGGGCAGTTTTTATACGTTATTAGAAAAAGAATAGTTTTATCACCTGAAAAAGCTTTATATATATTTATCAAAAACAAATTACCTCCTACAAGTGCTAATATATCTCAAATATACGAATCTTATAAAGACAACGATGGATTTTTATATATATTATATGCAGGTGAAACAACTTTCGGATAAATTCATTTTTTTCAAATATTTTTATTTGAAAAAGTTATAATTTTATAATTTCATCTCTTTTAAAGATTTTTCTTTCCCCACAAGATAATTCAAATATTATTTTATCTTTATTCCAAAAAGAAGGTTTAAATTCATTATTATGCCAGTTTTCATTAGGACCTAAATACGGTATAATTTCATCCGAAATATCGTTATTATTTTCGTCTAATATTAATAATATAGAATTTGGACCTTTTTTATGTTTTACTAAAAGTTTATAAAGTTTACCGTTTATTATATAAGATATAACAACTGTTTTTTTATCTATATTTTCTATTGTGTTATTAGACCATTGTAAAAAATTCATCCAGTACATTTTTAAAATCATAGACACACTAACATATAAAATCATTCCTATAGTTTTATATTGAGTCGATACTAATTTGTTTAATTGTCTAAATTGTGTATATTTTTCTACAACTTTATTTTTAGTTATAGAAAAAGCATCTATTTTATAGAATATGTATAATAATGGTAATGTTAAAAAATACAACATTTTTATTAAAAAAGTATATCTATAAATATATATTATCGTAGTCATTTTCATTTTGTGTATTTTTTTGTGTTATATACTTATTGTTAATATATGTACTCGTTAAACAATTTGCTGTTATTATAGTTACAACAAAAGATATCTGAGACATAAAACCCATAAGTATAAATATAACATCTATTTCACTATATATATTGAAAAAATTTATAATACACAACGATAACCATTTTGGATATTCCATAGTTTTTGTTTTATGATCCTGAACACTATTTATTATCCAAGCATATACAACCGCGTTTACCCAATTATTAATTATTTGATGTATGAATATTAAAATATGTATAAGATAAAATGTAGTTTGAGATGTTATTTCTTTATTAAAAAACTTGATAGGCGGACCCCAGGAAAAAAAATTACTGTCCTTATAAAAATCAGAAGAATATAATATAGCTATTATTAATATAACATAAACATAAGCCACTGATATTGTTATTAACGGAGATGTTGTCTTTGAAAAATGTGTCATTTTTTGTTTAAATATTTTTTAAACAAAAAATCAATTTAAAATATATATTATAAATATGTCTGAAGAAAAAAGTCAAATAACTATTGGAAATCTTGAAAGTAATACCATTCTTATGTTATATTTATTATCTAAATATAATGATGAAAATTGTATTTTTTTTCCTATGGAAGTAAACGCTAAATTTTTGATAAAAAAAGAATATTTTTATTTAAACAATATATTATGGTCATGCTCCGAACAACTAACAAAAGACAAATCGAAATATCATTTAACATGTGATTTTACTTATCCATATGGTACAGATTTTTTTTCTGAAATTTATAATATATGTCCATATGAGAATATATTTGTTTTGCCTTTATTGCTTATGTTTATATCACGAGAAGGTAAACATCTATATCATGCTAATATGTTAATTTACAATAAAAAACTAAATGTATTAGAAAGGTTTGAACCCCATGGAAAATCATCGATAACTATACAAAAACTATATAATGAAAAAAAACTAAATGAGGAACTAAATCTATTTGCTAAAAATTTAGGAGGTGAAAATTGCAGATATGTATCTCCTATGAATTATTGTCCTGATTTAGGTATACAAAGACTTATCGAAAGAGAAGATACTGATCTTATTAATTTATGTTCTATATGGACATTTATATATACAGATTATAGATTAAAGTATCCTGAAAAAACTAGAGAAGAAATTATAGACGAACTTGTACATATAGAAAAACGAGAAGATATAAAAACATTAGCTAGAAAAATTATTTCACAGATAAAAACAATTTATGATAAATTATTACAAACAAAAACCAATCAAGAAATAGTTGATTTAATCAGAGAACTAGAGTTTTAAACGTCAAAGTTGTATTTATAAAATACATTCTTTATATCTTGTTTAAAAATACCAAATCTTAATATTCTTTCAATATGATACAAATATTGAATAATGTTTCTGTATTCTTCCTTTTCTGTAAGAGGAATGTATAACATTATAATGTTGTTTACAACTTGGTTCATATACATAAATATGTGTGTTAAACCATTAAGATTTGTATCCGATGTATCGATTTTGCAGTCTGAAAATTCTTTTTTAATAATATCATTGTACTTATCGTAAAATTGAAGTATATAACTAGAAAACAGTAGGTTGTCAATTACGCTTGTCATTTTTCCATTATCAGCAGATTCGGCAACCATATCACCGTCATTCGAAACATCTTCAACGAATATGGGTGTTGAATATAACATTCGTGACAAAGACTCTATTTGCGTATGGCAATTATCGGGATCAGTTTCGTGATAATTAGTTGTATAACAATCTCTTTTATTAGATATATAAATCTCATCATCGACAAAATTTATATTTTTCCTAGTTTCGTATAAATTAACCAAGTTAAAATAAATATTTTTCAAAAATATTACTAATGAATAAATTATATTATTTTTTAATTTTGGATTAGTAATATTTTCTCTTAAAAATCTATATTTAAATGCGTTACAAAATCTATCTTTATAGCAATTTCTTATCCATTCTCGATTGTTGTAATCATAACATATGTTTACTTCTAATATTTTTAAATCTTTATCTATGTTTATAGGTTCAAGTAAAGGTATACCGTTTTTTTGTAAATCATTAATTAATGGACTAAAACTAAGATACAGTATTTTACTTGAAGACTGATTTGGATTTGTATATTCAAAATCTTTTATAATAATTTGCTCTAAATTATTATTAACACAATTTTTGGTGTATCTTACTATTGGGTTATATAAATTATATTGGTTATCATTATTAAAATCAAAATACGGCAAGTTTGTACATTTATCACTGTTTTCTAATATTTGTTTTCGTTCTCTATCCTTATGCTCTTTACCTTTACGAAGTTGTAATTTTGTCATTATATCTATATCATGTATTAAGTAATCCCTGCTTGCAACTAATACATCAAAATCATTTGAACCGATTTTGCACTTCGAAACTGATGTATAATTTGGGTTTTCGAATACATCACCTAATTCTCCTTGTTTCATAACAGCAATATCTAATAAACCTGTTAAAATAGGTTTATTATCATCCAGTATCCATTCTGTATTATATTTTTGAATAGCCTCAACTTCTGTTAATGTATTTTTATATAGGTTCTTTATATAGTCTTTAATATTATCGTCGTCAATATCGATATCATTAAACGCTTTTTTTATTTCTCTCATTTTTTCTGGTGATATGGGCAAATTATGTTTTACTTCTTCGAAATATCTATATTCACCTTTGTATAAAACAGTTTCTCTTTGTAGTTCATATTTTGAATTAATAATCATATCTAAACATAATAAATGTATATCAAAAACTCTGCTTGATACACCTTTTTCCATTATGCTATATCTTCTTAAAAATATATGAGGTATTTGCCCGCCGTTTCTTTTTAAGTCAGATGGATTAATAAATGTAATTCCCAATATCTGAAATATTAGCGTATTTGACAATGATATAAGTTTTGTATAAATTTCTTCAGTATATTTAAATTCTAAATAATCTATAACCATTTCATAACTTTTCCATATTTTATTTCTTATATATAATTCATCGTAACCTTCGATTGGACCGGATTTGTCTATTATAATCAGTTTAGTGTCTATATCAGGTGTAAATTTTCTATATTTTTCAATAACATTATGATTATATGCTTCACCGCCTGAAATAACTAGTATTCCGAATTTTTGAAGTTCTTCATTTAACATATGTATACATTGATATATATAAGGTCTCATAACCTGAGTTATCATACCTAATATAAAATTATTGTTATTAGTGTCTATCTTTTCCAAAATTTCGTTTTCAACACTCTCCCTTTTTGAAATATCAAGACGGACACAACTTATATAATCATCGCAATGCTTCTCTTCTTTGTTTTCCTGTGTATTTTTTAATTTTTCATATTCATTTAATAATAACATTCTAAACTGTCCTGGAACGTCGTATGATGTATTATTAAAATATATTTTTTTATAATAATCTTTAAAATAATCTTTGAAATAATTATTTCTATCATAAAAATTATCTAATAATTTTAAAGGAGTTTCGTGTTTATATACAAATATATTAGTGAATTGTATTTTATCTTGTATTTTGTTTTCTTTTAGCCCGATATTTTCTGAATGACATAACATAACTTGTTCTTGATCGTTTGGAAAATACCAGCCATCTATATATCCAATATTAAATAAATTATTACATGCGCATAATAATTGGGCAATTATATAATCTTGACTTGTAAATGGTAATAAATTTAATTTAAATTTATCTATGATTTTATAAAAAGAACTCTTATCTTTGATTTCAATCAGGTTTAAATCTTTTTTCAGTTTATATTCATAAATATACGGATAATAATTGTCATTTTCCTTATTATCAATGTTAGAATTAATTATTTCATCTATTATATGTAATTCTGATTGTTCAAAATCTGTAGAAAACCAGTTAGAAATTCGAGATGGTACATATTCTGTATTTTCAAATAATTTGGTTGTTCCATGGTACAATCGTGTATTTTTACGTAATTTCATTTGATTTAAAATTATACTATTAATATACGGGTCGCGTTGTAAATTTCTTATTAAATTAGAAACACGAACAATTTCTTCTTGTGATATAACTGTTTTTGTATCTGTGTATTTTTTTATATTTTGATATTGAGGTATTCTGTTAGTTTGTAAATATCTCGTCCAATTTTTTTGTCTTTTTTTTTGATTTTTGGTTTCTGTATCTGATACTAATTCATATTTTGCTTCAAATTTTTCTTCAATATATTTAATATTTATAACAGTATTTTCATAAGCTTCTTCTGAAAATCCGTATTTTTGCTGTATGTTTCTTAATATACGTTTCTTTTCTGTGAGATTTGGTTTTTTTGTTTGATTTAATTCTCTTAATTCAATTTCACTGTGTAAATGATATAGATACATAATTGTTTCATTTAAAAGAATTTTGTTTGTCTCTTCTTCTAAAATATTTTTATTTCCAAATGGTTTAGATAAATCATACATTTTTTTATTTAATAAATAAAAAATTAAAATTAATTAAATATTACATTTAACTTCTTTAACTCTTCCTCTTCTTTTTCTTTTTGATTTTGTAATATAGTATCTGGAATATTAGGAAAACACAAGTCAATTTCTAATTCGTCTAATTCTTTCAATAAATCATCTTCATCGTGTATATCCCCTAAAGGTTTTGATAAAACTGACGAAACTTCGTTTATATCTTGTATGTTTTCTTGTAAATCTTCCATTAATTTTTCTGTTTTTTCAACTTCTACATGATAATGTTGTACTGTATCTTTTACTACTGATAAAGAATTTATAACCTCTTTGTTTACAATACTCTGATATAATGTATTTAACTGAACTTCTATATTGTATTTTGTGTTAAAAATATTTTCTAATTGATTTTGATATATCTTTGCTTTTTTTAAAAAAAATAAACATTTAGACTTATTTTCATCTTTTGTTTTTTTAGCATTTGTTTTAAGACTTTTGATTTGTTTATTTAAATGTTCTTCGCGTTTTTCGAGTAATGTTATAGTTTCATTTAATTTTGAAATAGTGTCTTGAATATTTATGTTTTGTTTCTTTTTCTTCCCGAAAAGATTCATTTTTTATTATGTAAATATATATTTACATAATTCAATTTTATAATTCAATTTTATAATTTACTTAATCGTCTAATAATTCCTCTTGTTCTTCGATATTTTCAGTTGCTTCTACTTCATATTCTTCTTTTTCTTCTTTACTTAATTTATTCCAATTATTTAAAATTTCCGATTGTATCTTTTTTAATGACCATTCAGAATGTTCTTCTTCTAAAAATTCATTTTGTTCTTGTTCGAAAATTTTGAATCCAGGAGTTACCACAAAGTGTTTCTTTGTCTCTTTTACAGGTTTTTCTTTCTTTGTCTCTTTTACAGGTTTTTCTTTCTCTTTCTTTGTCTCTTTTACAGGTTTTTCTTTCTTTGTCTCTTTTACAGCTTTTTCTTTCTCTTTCTTTGTCTCTTTTACAGGTTTTTCTTTTCTTTTTGTTTCATTTGGTGAATGTTTAGATTTTTCATTGTCATATCTTTCTCTATCTAATTTTTGTTTTTCTACAAATGGTTTTTTTTCTTCATCGGATAATTGTTTCCATCTTTTACCTAACTCTGTTGTTATTTGTTTTCCTGAGAAAACAGGAAATTCTTTCTTGATGGCGTCTCTCGTTTCATTACAGAAATATAAATACGAGGTCAATGGTCTTTTGGGAGAACTAGAATTTTCGGTTTCAGGATTTTCAGGATTATATTGTTTGATTTCTTCTTCATATCTTTTTTTATCTTCTAAAGCCATTTTTTCGTATTTTTGTTTATCTTCATTATTTAGATTTCTCCATATAGCAGCTAATCTAGAAACAATTTGCGTTGTTGTTAAAGTTGGTTCTTCTGTTTTTAACTTTTCTCTATGTTCAGAACAGAAGAAGATATAACTTGTTCTCCATTTTTTAGGAGAATTTGGATCTTTTTTCTTAGAACTTTTAGAATCTCTAAAAATAGACAAAATTACCGCTTTTTTAGCCTTAACATTATCGATAAAATTTACGACATTGTCGGTTTCTTCGTAAGAAGCTGATAAAATTGATACTAATTGATTAAATAATTTATTATTTGACATACTTTTTCTTTTTAAAATATTATGAATTTATAAATTCAATTTTATATTTTCATTTTTCTTTTTAAACTGTAAATTAAACTTGAAATTAATATTAAAATAACAACAATACTTAAAGTTAAAACAACTTTATTAAACATATTACTATTTTTATAACCTTCTTTTGAAAAAACAAAAAAATTTTCTGTTATAGTGTCAAATAAATTTTTATTTTTATCAGAGCATATACCTCTTTCAACATCGCAAGTACCCGATTTTACACATACTCCCAAAGTTGGATTACTTCCATTCGGAACTTTTTGGCTACAACATTCATAACCTAATTCGCATATATGTCCTCTTTTGCAGTTACTTGTATCTTTGTGAAAACAACTATTCATTTTATTTTATATTATTATATATATCTTTTTTTGTCAGAGTTTTATCCATATTTATCTTAAAATCATATATATGATTTAAAAATTGTTTTACCAACGATTGCTGACCAATTAAATCAAAAAATGTCGGTTTTTCTTGAAATTTAAAATTTTTGACAATAGAATGAGGAAATAATTTTTTCATATTATCAGATGCATACCTATCATATAAAGTATCTCCAAAACATACAAGTTCTTGTATTGTATTTGGTGTTTCGTGTATAAAATATTCCGAAAGAAACTTTTCAAACATATTCTTTTTCCATTCAGAAGCCGGTCCTGTATTCATAGCTTCTTGAATAGTAGATTTTATAATAATCTTACTGAAATCTACATTTTTCATATTTTCACAGCATAATTGAATCCATTCTATACTTGCATTTGTTATAATAAATACTTTATTACTACGAATTAAAACTCCTTGTAATAAATCGTTTATACTATTTGTTAACAACTCATAATCTATATTTTTTTTATTTGAATTATATTCTGTAGTAGGAAACAACGTGTCATCAAAATCAAAAACTGTAATTATCATTTTATAATTATAGTTTAATTTTATAAATTTATATTACCCATCCAAGTCCTGGAACATTTTCAGGCTCGGAAGAATAAACAGTTCCTGCTATATTTTTACCTGTAATTAATGCATTTGGATTTTCTTCTTTATAATTATATTTTTCTTTTTTAAAAGTTTTTAGTAATGTTATAAATAATAATACGAACATAATAATCAAAAATATAATAGTTTTAAACAACATCAATAAAATTATTAAAAATATAAATAATACTATAAATTTATACTTTTCCATTTTTTATTTCTACAATAATAAAAAATGTTAAACAGATTTCCACCAAATAAAGCTGATCCGTTTATAAAAGTTCAGCTACGTCCGGCTGAAGAAATTTATGGTTTAATGGCTGGAAAACCACCACAACCTATTGATTGGAGAAATGCTAAACAATTAAAAAAAGGTGCAGAAGATATATTAGAACCTCAAAATCAAGGTCAATGTGGTTGTTGCTGGGCTATGTCTTCTACAACAACTTTAACAGATTTATTTAGAATATATAAAGGTATTAAAGGTTTGCATTTAGAAAGTTTATTAACTATGCAGTGTGCTAAAATACCTAATAATACAGGTTGTTGTGGAGGTTCTCCATATTATGCCGGATTATTTTTTAAAGATACTGGTTGTGTTCATGTTGATAAACCATATGATTATTCACAAGCTGGTAATGAATCACAAACGAATCCATATTGTGTTACATCTAATGTAGAAAGTTGTAATCAAATAATGAAAAATTTAAACATGGATAATAATAAAAATATATATAAAATAAAGGAAGTTCTTACAACAGTATGTGTTAAAAATAGTAATATTGATTCAGAAGCAACTTTATTCGCGATGAAAAATGCTTTAAACAAAGGTCCTATTACTGCTACATTTATAGTTTTTGATGATTTTATGAAAGTTAAGAACGAAGTGTATGTTTACGACGGACAATCTAATTTTGATGGATGTCATGCTGTTGAAATCGTAGGATGGGATATAGATTCAGAAAATAAAATGCCGTATTGGATTATAAAAAACAGTTGGGGAACTGAATTATTTGGTGATAAAGGATACTGTAAATTTGCAATGTACCCTTTTAATAAAGGTTTGTGTTTGGATGTTCCAGACTCTACATATTTCGATAAAATCGGTATTAAATCTTTATCTGAAGATGATACTGGGTTAGTAGACGACAAAGGAAATCCTATTTTTGGCGTTGGCGGTGGAATAGAATTTGTAATAGACGATGAAACAGGTGCTGATACCGGACATTCGTATGGAAACACTGATGGTAATCAAGATAATTCAGTTGTGGATAAACATACAAAAAAGAATTATTTAAAAATTATTTTAATAATATGTTTAATAATATTAATAGTATTAATTGGAATTTATTTTTTGAAAGCAGATAAAAAAAGAAAAAAAATTAAATCTTAAATAGAGAAATAATTTTTCTACTTTCTATATCTATTATACCAATACCTATAACACCTGTATTATTCAAAAAACTAATTATATCTGTTTTCAAAGATATTTCGGATATATTTTCCTGATAATATAAAAATTCTGAAAAATTTTTACAACTAAATTTATAGATAGGAAAATAATGATTGCTAAAACATAGTATAATACAGTAATAGCATTTTTTCTTTAAAATTTTATATAATAGAGCAGTTAATATTATAAAAATATAACTCAACATTTTTATAATATAAATCAAGTTTTTTTATTATCAACGCAAATTACAAATAAAGCAAAGTTTAAATGTAATAAAAAAATATTTATAAAGTTTATATAGGATTTTAAAAAACAAAGTATAGAACATATTAAACAAAAATACATATCATATTTAAACTTTTCAAAATACTCGTTTATAGTTTTAGGATGAATTAACACATAATTAAAATATAAAAAATTTAGCAAAGAAGAAAAAATAACTGAATATATATTCAATCTAAAAATATAAAAATATAATTCTCGAAAAATGAGTTCGCTAAAAAATATAAAAATTGCAATGTAAAAAACCGACATTATACATAACTTGTTAAAAAATAATAAATTGTTTATCAGTATAAAAAATAATAAATAACTAATATAATTATATTTCAATATATCATTCCCGTAAAATGATATTGAAATTACCGTCAAAACACTTTCTAATAACATTTTTATATACAATGATATATATACTATATTTCAATTTTATTTTTTAACTATATTTGTCGCTTTTACTATAGTATAATAATTTATACAAGATAATATAGGTAATATAAATATACTTCTTACGGTATAACTTGGTATTACGTTTATTATAAATAATCCTGAAATCATTCCTAACGTTGAAGCAAGTGTATTAATACTTGCAACTTTACAATATATTTCACCTATATTTTCTTTTGAAATTTTTTGAATATTATTTGCATTTACCGCGCCTATAGATACAAATGATATATTTTGAAACATATTTACTAATCCTAAAAATGGTAATACATAATCACTATTTTTTATAAGAACAGAAGAATTTTCTAAAAAATATGAAATCTGCTGTAATATAACACCTTTTTTTATATATTTTTCTGGATCTTTATCTACTTTCTTACCAGTTTTTAGAGAATATATCATACCGCCAAACTGACCTATTATATCTTTGCCTATATATGTTGTTGCGATAACATCTGAATACGAAGGTTTTATCATTATACTATTAAGCATACTAGTTGTTGCTATAACACTAGACATGCTATTTGAAAAACTATTTAGAGCCATCCATCTTATATATTTACTTGTTATATTATTTTTAAACATTTGTTAATTTTAAAACTTAATAATATGTATTTTCAATTTAACAAATGATATGTATAGTTTGCAACGAAGAATATTCTGATAATTATATATATTGGCAAATGACAACTTGTTGTTTTAGTTCAATATGTAAATTATGCGATATATTATTAATGGAATATAATATAAAAAAATGTCCCGTGTGTAGATTTTATTTAAATAAATCCCAGCATCAACGAAGATAAACCCATTAAAAATAATAAATAATTTTCAAACGATGGAAATACCTGAGGGGCCTTATCGTTCACAGTTTTTATATTACCTATTAATAAACCAACTATACCAATTATAGATAATAATGGTATAGCATATATTAATATTGTGTAAAAAGGTGATAAATTTTTATTAAATTTATACAATGCCATACTTGTAAAAGTTATATAAATGACTGCTGAAATAAATATTATAGATGCAAGTATATAATGATCTTTTCTATTATAAAAAGTTGTTACCCAAAATAAACTTGTTATGAAAGCGTACATAACTACTACTAAGAATAATCTGATGTATAAATAAGGTAATCCTCTGTAATAGTTAAGCAATAACAACAACGCTAAACCTGTTGTTAACATTAATACCATTGTAGGTTTATTACCAAAAGCAAGAGCCTGAGAAACTGTAAATATATTTTTGTCTATTTTCCCTTTTTCAAAACTAGTCATGTATGCTGCTAATAAAAACATCAACATAACAATAGAGACAGAAGAAACAGATAAAACACGTGATATTCCATTTGATTGTCTTGACATTTATTTATTAATTATATTTAAAAATATAAAACGACTGTTTTTGTATGATAAAATTATCATACAAAAACAGTCGTTTTATACATTAATAATTTACAAGTCTATATTAGATATAGATACATTACAATTTATTTCCCCGTAATACGAATTATACTTACTAATTTTATCTGAATAATTATAAACAAATGTTTTACCAAATACATTTCTTTTATATTCTCTTTGTTCTATATTGTTTACTAACATATTATATTCTTTCTCAACTATAGAATAATCTATAGTAGGTAATAATACAACTCCTTCCCATTTTTGTCGTTTTCCACTTAAATCTATATTTAAAATTTCAGGACAATATTCATTTAATCTAGTCTTAAGTATTACATCTAAAGGCTTAGGTAATAAATGTGCACTCTTTGGAGGAAGAACAGATAATAATTGAATAAAAGGTAAAGTGGGATATGTTTTTGTATATTCTATAAATTTAAAAGTTTTTAAATGTTTTGCTATTTCAATAGTAAAAGGAGCATAATGATATTTATATTTCCATTTCCAATCAGGGACACCGTATATATAATAAGAAAGAACCCATTGTAAACCTTCTAGATATTCATGGCAAACCTTTTCTATATTTTCAGAATTAAAACATTTTTTATGATAATCTTTTCTATAACCATTCATATCAACTTTTCCTTCTTCTGAATTTTTTTCTAAAATTTTGTCTGGAAAATATTTATTGTTATCTTTTAATTTATCTTCGAATACATCTTTTTCATATTGAGATAAAGTTGCTAAAAAAATCGCAAATACATTTTTCCTAAAATACAATTTATTTTTATAAATTTTTGTTAAATGCCCATATGATGCACCTATAATTTTATATATATCTATCATAAAATCTATACCACCTAAAATAATTTCTATACCAGGAATATTTGGTAAGAAATCATTACCAACAACAAAACACATAAAAATAAAATCGTATATTGCTATATCTGTATTAAAAGGTACCTTTTCTTCATCGTCCCATTTCAACATTTTTATCAGTTGAATTCTAATATTACCAATATTCAAAAGATAAAAACTAGGTTTTTCTGATTTTACTTCGTCTCTTAATATATACATATTTGGAAATTGTGTTCCCAAAGATAACATTATTAAATCGGCATCCATACCATGAATACAATAACTTTCATTTTTGACACCATATTTTCTAATATAGTTAATTAATTTATGTTCACCTTCTCCAGGAACTTTTTCATTCGAAAATACGACTTCTATATTGTTCCAATGTGTTGAAACCATTTTTCTTATATACCAGTCTATGTATTTTGATAGCATATCCATGAATTTAGTTCCAGGTGTTATACTATTTCTATCGAAAGTTCCATAAGGTGTTTCTTGTGCGCTAGAAAATCGTCTTTGTCTCATTTGTTTCTGCTTGCTATTAGGCGCAGGTCCGTCGACACAGAGAATAACACGTTTTTTAGGTTTCGCTATATTTATAATTTTATTTATACTTTCGCATATATGTTCGAAAGCTTCAGTTTGTTTTTCAAAAAAATTAATTCGTTCTGAGGGTGTATCGTCTAGTAATCTTTTATGTATCTTATATTCTCCGTATTTATAAACTTTTTGCGTTGCTTGATGAAATAATCCATTCATGTCAATCATTAGATTATCAATAGTAACATTATCTCGTTCTAATGGTTGATTATCATCGTTAATCACACTAATATTATTTGAAAAACGGTTTTTAAACCAGATAAAGAAATGTTTAATACCCATTTATTATGTTTTTATTTTTATCTTAAAACTTTATGTTAAAAATCATTTTTGTTTTAGTAATACAATATTTAAAGACTTGATTTTTTTTATAAAAATTATTACGTCCTGTATGAAAAAATCATACAGGACGTATAGTGAAGTGGTATCACAATGGTCTTATGAACCTTTATCCCCAGTTCGATCCTGGGTATGTCCATTTAAATATATTTTAAATTTAAAATATATTATTTTCTTGGTTTTTCTGATTGATTTTATTCCCATACTCATTCCGGAAATTCTATTGGAAAATAATATATAAAATTTTTAAATCTCTAATCTTTTTATTTAGACTTTCACCTCTAGTAAGAATAATTCCAATGTGTTTGAACTTCAATTCCGCTATTTATCATATCTATTAATGTTTCTCTGTCATTTGGAAGTTCATATTTGTCCTTCATCCGTATGTATATTACCTATATATTCCCAAAACAAATCATATAATGTTGTTTCCATAATATTTATAAAAATGAGTAATATAATATTAGATATTGACAATGTTGAAGATTTACCAGATTATAAATCTTGTAAATTTTGCAATGCTATACATCACAATTGTAATAGATGTCTAAAAAATACACATATATGTAATACTTGCGGTAAAATGACATATGAATGCAGTACTTGTTCTCTTGAATTTTTAAGTTTATCATCGTTAAAAAAACACGAAAAAATTGATAAAATATGTTCTAAAGCCAGAAAACTTTCATATATTTCCCTTGAAAATCAACTTGAAAAATTTATTAAAAAAAATTAAATTATTGTAAAAAAACATGTTTTAACGCATCTGAAACACTATATCTTAATACTATATTTCTTTCTATTAAACATGATAAAAAATCTTTAAAATCATATGACATATTTTCTTCTTCAAAATCTATTTCTTTTTCTAATATATCAGCTTTGTCTGTGAAATAATTAGTTTGTGTATATAAAGTGTATAACGTTACTCCTAAGGACCAGCAGTCTGTTTTGTATGATATTTTTTTATTTAAAATTTGTTCAGGACTACTGTATTCTATTGTATGTTTTTCTTCGAAATCTATTATAGATACTTTTTTCGTGGATTCATCATATATAAGATTTTCAGGTTTAATATCACCATGAATAATACCTTTTGAATGAATTTTCTTCAATATATTTAGTATTTGGATTGAAATGTCTTTAATATTTCTTTCTTTTAATTTTATATTTTTATTCATAATATATTCAAACATATCAATACCTTTCATTTTTGTCATTATTATATAATTTATTTTATAAGAAAAACTATAAGATAAAATTTTAGGAACATTTTCTATATCTTCCATACGTGTTAAATTTAAACTTTCTATTTTAGTATGTTTTTTATTTTTATAAATTTTAACTATCCAATCTATTTCGTTATTATTTAAAATAATATTATAAACTTGAGCGTATAATTTTTTAAGAATATAATTTTTATTTTCTATTAATTCGTTTATATTTTTTGCTTTTTCATTAATAAATATAATTACACTCATTTTTTATAATAATAATTTTTAAATTGAAAAAATCAATTTAAAAATAGCTCAAAAAATCTATATATGCAATTTCTATTTTTTTAATCATAATTTATTTTAATATTATTAATATATGATAATATATGTATAGGATATATTTCCTTACTTTCTATTTTTTTTCTATATTTAATGATAATACTTTTTAATTTTAATATAATTTTTTCTATTATGATTTGTATATCTTCTGTTTTATAATCTTCATCAAATATTTTATTAGCTATATAATACCCAGTTCTATCAGTAATATCTATATTTACTAAACATATTTTTTTATAATTTTCATCTTCGGGATTTAAATTAATTAATACTAAATTATTATTATTATCTTTTATTATTGGAATCCAGTATAATAAACTATTTATATTACTATAATCAAACATTTTTCTATATTCTGTTTTTTTAAAGTTATCTGATATAACAATTTGTTTAGCTTCTTCGTTGTTTAAATAACATTTTTCACAAACATCATATGTACTGTTTTTTATAAGTTTTGTGTATATTATATTATTTTCAACTATCTTTTCCTTACAAATATCACATTGAATATATCTAAGATCTCGTTGATAAAGTAAATTATTATTTCTACAAATATTTAATTGTTTTTCTCTCTTTTTATAATTTACAGCGCCATTTTTAATAGCTATTTCTTCATTTATTTCTTCATGACATAAATGGCACATATCTTTATGACAATGAAAACAGTATATCCATGGTTGGTTTAATTTCATTCGACAATAATCACAAATATAATCTATAAACTCTGTATCAAATTTTATACCATTGATAACTGATATTTCATAGCATTCATCATTAGAAATAATATTAGTAAAATATTTAGTAATATCTTCTAATGAAAATAAATTTATATAATTTTTGATATCAAAAATATGATTTTCTGATTCATTTTCTGATTCATTTTCTGATTCATTTTCTGATTCATTTTCTGATTCATTTTCTGATTCATTTTCTGATTCATTTTCTGATTCATTTTCTGATTCATTTTCTGATTC
>Ga0255182_1000514_pt1 | contig 25191 bp, 21 predicted proteins | sample Atl_UVDOM_RepA_8_FD_188420 | JGI IMG/M metagenome (GOLD analysis project Ga0255182, IMG submission 188420) | Freshwater microbial communities from Altamaha River, Georgia, United States - Atl_UVDOM_RepA_8d | ecosystem: Environmental > Aquatic > Freshwater > River | place: USA: Georgia...
AAATGCCCCAAGACCACGGCCCCACCCCCAATGGTGCAACCCGCCCCAATGCGGGCGCTGCCCGCCACGCCCGCGCAGCCCGCCATGGCCGTGTGCGCGCCGACTTGTACGTTGTGGCCAATTTGCACGAGGTTGTCGAGCTTGACCCCGTTTTCGATCACGGTGTCTTCCAGCGCCCCGCGATCGACGCAGGAGTTGGCGCCAATTTCAACGTCGTCGCCAATGCGCACGGCCCCCAATTGCTCGATTTTTTCCCAGCGCCCTTGGTGCGCGGCAAAACCAAAGCCATCGGCCCCAATCACCACGCCCGAATGCAAAATGCAGCGCGCGCCGATCACGCAATCTTCACCCACCGTGACCCGTGACTTGAGCCAGGTCTCAGGCCCAATGACCGCCCCGCGCTCGACCACGCACAGCGGACCCACGATGGCCGAGGGATCGATGGTGGCCTCGGGGTGCACCACCGCGCTGGCATGCACACCGCGGGGCACGGGGGCCTGGGTTTGGCCGCGCCACCATTGGGTGAGCCGGGCGAAGTAATGGTAGGGGTCATCGGCCACAATGCAGGCGCCGCGCTGGCTGGCGAGGGCTTGCAGGGCGGGGGCCACGATCACCGCGGCCGCACGGGTCTGGGCGAGTTGGGATTGGTACTTGGGATGACTCAAAAAGCTCAGGCTTTGGTCATCGGCGTTCTCCAGCGAGGCGAGACGGGAGATGCGAAGGCCGGGCTCCCCAACCAGTTGGCCACCCAGGGCTTGGACGACTTGACCGAGGGTTACCGCCACGCGCTCACTTGGCGTTGTTGATGGCACGCAGCACCTTGTCGGTGATGTCGTGCTTGGGGTTGATGTAGACCATGTCTTGAATCACCAAGTCGTACTTTTCCGATTCAGCCACTTGCTTGATGATGCGAATCGCCCGCTCCTGCAGGACTTGCAGCTCTTCGTTTTTCCGGGCGTTGAGTTCTTCCTGGAATTCACGGCGCTTGCGCTGGAAATCGCGGTCTTGCTCGCCCAGTTGACGCTGGCGGGTGTTGCGCTGGCTCTCGGCCATGGTCGGGGCCTCGCGCTCAAATTTCTCGATGGCGTTCTTGAGCGCGTTGCCGGCTTCGTTGAGCTCGCGCTCGCGCTTGGAGAATTCCTGTTCCAGCTTGGCTTGCGCTTGCTTGGCACTGTTGGACTCTTTGAAGACCCGGTCGGTGTTGATAAAGCCGATCCGAAATTCTTCCGCATGAGCGACAGCCGAACTCACGAGCATGGCGGCGGTAAGGGCGATGAGGCGGAAAAAGGAGTTCATTAGAACGAAGTCCCAATCTGAAATTGCAAAGGTTGAATTCTATCCCCTGGCTGGGTCCTGAGCGGGCGCGCCCAAGCCAGCCGCAAGGGCCCCATGGGGGAAACCCAGCTCAGCCCCAGGCCGTAGGAGCTGCGCATGGTGGCGAAATCCACTTTCTCGTGAGCCGCGTAGACCGTTCCCACGTCAAAAAAGCCGTAAAGCCGCAATGAGCGATCATTTCCGGCGCCCGGAAACGGGGCGAGCACCTCGGTGTTGACCACCACCCGCTTGGTGCCACCTGCGATATAGCCTTGGTCGTCGCGTGGACCGACCGAGCCTTGTTCAAAGCCGCGCACCGAACCCAGGCCCCCCGCGTAGAGGTTTTTGCTGACCGGGAAGCGCGTGTCTCCCAGGGCCCGGCCCAAACCCAAATCGACGTTGTAGGCCAGGGTGTATTTTTTGCCCAATGAAAAATACTCTTGGTACTGCGCGCCGTAGCGGACATAGCGGGCGTCTTGACCGGTTCCATATTCGCCGTTGAGTCGGACAAAACTGCCGCGACTGGGGTTGAGCAAGCTGTCTCGGCTATCCCGCGCCCAGCCCACGGTGATGGGGTAGAACTGGGTCTTGCCATCGGGGTGATCCCCCAAGAAGAGGTTCCACGACGTGGGCATGTTGGTGCCCGGCGTGAGGTTGATGGCCTCGTAGCCAACGCCCACGAACACGCGGTCGAGTTCGCTAAAGGGAATCCCAAAGCGCAGCGACAAGGCATCCGTGGCCAAGCGGTAATTACCCGCCTGGGTCACAAACGGAATGCTGGAGCGGTGCGAGTATTCCAGTGTGCGCGAAATACCGTCCGGCGTGAAATAGGGGTCGGTGTTGCTCAGCACAAAGAAACGATTGAACTTGCTGGTGCTGATGTTGAGCCCCAAGCTCTGGCCCGTGCCAAACACGTTGTCCTGCTGCACGCCAAAGTTCAGCGTGAGTTTTTCATAACTGGAAAAACCCGCCCCCAGGGTGAGCATGCCGGTGGGCTTTTCCGTGATGTTGACGTTGAGGTCCACCTGGTCAGGCGAGCCGGGCACCTCCAAGGTCTCCACCCCCACCTCTTTGAAAAATCCCAGTCGATCCACCCGGTCGCGCGAGAGACGGATTTTGGCGCCGTCGTACCAAGCCGACTCCATCTGACGAAACTCTCGGCGCACGATTTGGTCACGCGTGCGGGTGTTGCCCAGCACATTGATGCGTCGCACATAGGCGCGCCGTGAAGGGTCAGCGACCAACACCAGCTTGACGAGGTTGCGCTCGCGATCGATCTCCGGGCGCACCTCGGTGCGGGCAAAGGCAAAGCCAAAGTTGCCAAAGTACTCGCCAAAGGCTTTGGTGGTTTGCGCGACTTGGTCGGCGTTGTAGGGCTCACCCACCTTGATCCCCACGAGGGATTTGAACTCATCGTCACGTCCGAGGTAGTAGCCTTCCAAAGCCACTTCGGAGACCGTGAAGCGCTCGCCCTCGTGCACATGAATGGTCAAGCTGATGTCTTGCTTGTTCGGGGAAATCGCCACCTGCGTGGATTCCACGCGAAACTCCAAAAACCCCCTGGCCTGGTAATAGGCCCGCAAGGTTTCGAGATCGGCATTGAGCTTGGCGCGCGAGTAACGGTCCGATTTGGTGTACCAACTCAGCCAGTTGCCCACGCTCAAATCCATTTGGTCAATCAGCGTGGACTCGGAAATGGCGCGCGCACCCACGATGCGCAATTCTTTGATTTTCGCTGTCTGTCCTTCCACCACCGTGAACGACAGGTTCACACGGTTTCGGTCCAAGGGCGTGATGGTGGTGATCACCTCGGCCCCATAGAGGCTGCGGTTGACGTACTGGCGCTTGAGCTCTTGCTCGGCACGATCGGCCAGGGATTTGTCGAAGGCGCGCCCTTCGGCCAAGCCGATGTCGCGCAAGGCCTTGCGCAAGACATCCTTGTCGAATTCTTTGGTGCCGATGAAATCGACCGTGCCAATGACCGGACGCTCCTCAATAATGAGCACCACCACGCCATCGCGCGTTTCAATGCGAATGTCGTTGAAGAGGCCCAGTGCAAAAAGGCTGCGAATGGCCGCCGCGCCCTTGTCGTCGGAATAGTCATCGCCCACGCGAATGGGCAAGGTGGCAAACACGGTCCCAGGCTCCACACGCTGCAGGCCTTCGACCCGAATGTCTTGAATCTTGAAGGGCTCGACCGCCCAAGACGGGACGCCAAAACTCAAACCCAACGCCAAGGCCACGCAGCGGGCGGCAGGAGACAAACGCGATCGGGGCTTGTGGTAACTGGGCATGAAAATGAGAGGGATCAGCCGCCCCAGAGGCGGTTAAAGTCGTTGAACAGGGCCAGACCCATGAGAGCAAGCAACGAGATCATGCCAAACTGCTGCATGCGCCGCATTCCTGCCTCCCCCGGTGGACGACCCACGATAAATTCGTAAAGATAATACAACAGGTGACCCCCGTCCAAAACGGGTAAGGGCAAGAGGTTAAATATGGCAATGCTCAGGCTCAGCAGAGCCAAAAAGTCGAAATAGGCCGACCACCCCACGGACATCGAACGACCCGCTTGGTCCGCCACGGTCAGCGGACCACTCAGGTGCTCGAGCGAGGCTTCACCGGTGAACATGGCGGCAATCATGCGCAGGCTCAAGCCCGTCACCTCCACGCAGCGGCGCAAGGCCTCCCACGACGCGTCCAAGAGGTCATAGGACAGCCAGCTCGTCTGCGGCGCGGCCCCCAATTGGGCCCCCACCCTCCCGTACGCGCGTTCGCCCTCGCGCACCCGCTCAGGCTGCACCACCAGCGTGAGCGTGCCGGAGCCTGGGCGATAGATGCGCCAGGATTGCGCCTGCGGTTCAGCGTTTTTGCCACTCGCGCGGATCCACTCGCGCAAGCGCGCGGCATCGGGAATGGGGCTGTCCTCGATCCAACGCACCTCATCGCCCGCGCGCAGGCCGGCCCGTGCCGCAGGGCCCTGCGGCAGCACCGAGGCGATCACGGCGGGCGACCAAGGGCCCACCAGACCCAGCTCCGCCATTTGCGGCGGAAACGAGGTTGATTCGGGTTGAGGCTCCAGCCGAACGCGGCGGGGTTCGCTCTCCGGCGTGGTCCGCACCCATAAATAGAACGGCTCACCCGGGGTTTGGCGCATCACCCACCAGCGCAGTGCCTGCCAGGAGGGGATTGCGCGCGGATGCTCTTCACGGGTGCCCGCGGCCACCACCCACTCGCCGCTGTGCAAATCGGCCTCGGCCGCCACCGAGCCCTCCGGAGGCTCGGCCAGACGGGGCTCCCAAATCGGTTGCCCCACCGCCAGCACGATCACATAGAGCACCCAGGCCAACCCCAAGTTGGCCAGGGGCCCGGCCAGCACCACCGCGCTGCGGCGCGCAAGGCTTTGTTGGTCCAAGGCATAGCGCATGCGCGAGGGATCGACGCCCTCCTCGCGTGAATCCAGCAATTTGACATACCCGCCCAATGGAATGGCGGCCAGCACAAACTCCGTGCGGGAACCATCGGGCGCGGGCCGCTGCCACTTCAAGAGCGCAGGACCAAATCCAATCGAGAAGCGTTCGACCTGAACCCCGCAGGCACGGGCCATGCGAAAGTGTCCCCACTCGTGCACCGTCACCAGCAAGCCCAGCGCCAAGACAAACGCCAGCAGGGTCATGCCGCGCCCCAGCGTTTGACCTCTGCCTCGGCGTGCTCGCGCGTGCGCCGATCGAGTTCGAGCAGACTGCCCAAGTCAGTGGGGGGTCGCTCGGTGCCTTTGGCCAGACACTGGGCGTTGATGGTCGCGATCTGGTCAAAACGGATGCGTCGCTGCAAGAACGCCTCCACCGCCACTTCGTTGGCGGCATTGAGGATGGCGGTGCTGCCCGTGGGGCCACGCAGGGCTTGCCAAGCCAAGGCCAGGCAAGGGAAGCGCAATTGGTGCGCGGCGTCATGGACCGACTCAAACGTCATGGCCGACAAGCGGGCAAAGTCCAGGTTGGCCGCCCCCGAGGCGATGCGCTCGGGCCAACTCAAGCCGTAGGCAATGGGCACGCGCATGTCGGGCGTGCCCAACTGCGCGACGATCGAGCCATCGCGGTACTGCACCATGGAGTGCACGATGCTTTGCGGGTGGATCACCACATCGAGCCGCTCGGGGCCCAAACCAAAGAGGTAGCGGGCCTCGATCACTTCCAGGCCCTTGTTCATCATGCTGGCGGAATCCACCGAAATCTTGCGCCCCATCACCCAATTCGGGTGGGCACAGGCTTGCTCCGGGGTGACATCGCGCAGGGCTTGCGGCTCGAGCGTGCGAAATGGCCCCCCCGAAGCGGTGAGAATGATCTTGTCCACCCGCCGCTCCCAGGCCGAACGGTCATCGGGCAGGGACTGAAAAATGGCCGAGTGCTCGCTGTCGATGGGCAGGAGCGTAGCGCCGCCTTCGCGCACAGCAGCCAAAAACACCTCGCCGCCCACCACCAAGGCCTCCTTGTTGGCCAGCAGCAGCCGCTTGCCCGCCCGTGCCGCCGCGAGGCAGGGCGACAAGCCTGCAGCCCCCACGATGGCGGCCATCACCATGTCCACCTCGGGGTGCGACGCCACGGCATCGAGGGCCTCGGGCCCCGTGTGCACGACCACGTGCCCCAAGCCTTCGGCGGCGAGGCGTTGCGCCAGCTCGCGTGCGGCCGGGGGATCGACCATGACCACTTCGCGCGGACGGTGCGCGACGCACAAGGCGAGCATGGGCTCCACTTGTCGTGCGCCCGTCAGGGCAAAAACCTCGAAGTCCTCCCGATGACGGGCCAGAACGTCAAGGGTGTTGGTGCCGATGGAGCCAGTCGCTCCTAAAACCGTGATGCGCTTCATGTGGGCCATGCAATCAACATCAATGCCAGGGGCAAGGTGGGCAAGAGCGCATCCACCCGGTCAAGCACGCCACCGTGACCGGGGAGCAATTGGGAGCTGTCTTTCATGCCCGCACTGCGCTTGACCAGCGATTCGATCAAATCCCCCACCACACTCATGGCGACCAAAAACACCGTGGCCAAGACGAGGTAGGCCGCGCCTTTGGCGTGCAACAGGCTGTAGAGGCTTGGGCTGTCCATCTCCCATTGGGTATCGGCCCAAACCCACCCAAAAGCCATGAGCAAAACGCCGAGCATGCCGCCCCACACGCCCTCCCAGCTCTTGCCTGGGCTGATGTGCACGGCGAGTTTGCGGCGTCCAAAGGCGTGCCCGGCAAAATAAGCGGCCACATCGGCCACCCAAACAAGCAACAAGACCGAGAGCAGAAAGTTGATGCCATGGCGCTTGGCTTGCCAGAGGGCGAGCCACGTGAGCCACAACACACACACCCCGCCCACCATGCGCAAGAGCCGCGGCACGCGCGCCCACTGGCCCACCCCGGCGCGCAGCAACGCACCGCCAGCCAGCACCCACAAACCGCCGGCCAGCGTCCACAGCAAGGGCAAGGACGCTGCAGCCCATTGCTGTTGCCAGCTCACGAGACACAGAATCAGACAGACCGCGGCCCAGCGCAGCGCACCGCGCATGGCGTAGCCGTTGAGTCGGCCCCACTCCCAAGCGCCCGCGGCGATCAACACCAGCGTGAGGCCCGCCAGGGGTTCTGCCGTCGCGGCGAACACGGCAGGAAGCAACAACGCGACCAAAACCACGGCGGTGATGATGCGTTGTTTGAGCATGGGGTTAGACCGCCATGATCTCTTGTTCTTTGGCGGCAATGAGCTTGTCGATGTCCGCGATGTGTTTGTCCGTGACCTTTTGGATGTCGGCCTCGGCGCGCTTTTGATCGTCCTCGGAAGCCTGTTTGTCCTTGACCAGTTTTTTCACCGCCTCATTGGCATCGCGACGCAAGTTGCGCACGGCCACTTTGGCCGCCTCGCCCTCGGTGCGCACGAGCTTGGTCATGTCGCGGCGGCGCTCCTCGCTCATGGGGGGCATGGGCACACGAATCAAATCGCCCATGGAAGCAGGGTTCAAGCCCAAGTCGCTCTCACGAATGGCTTTCTCGATTTTGGCGCCCATGCCCTTCTCCCAAGGCTGAACGCTGATGGTGCGGGCGTCGAGGAGGGAAACGTTGGCAACCTGCGAGAGCGGCACCATCGATCCGTAGTACTCCACCTGAATGGCGTCGAGCAAGGCGGGGTTGGCTCGCCCCGTCCGAATCTTGGTCAGGTTGTTTTGAAACGCCGTGATGGATTGGTCCATCTTGGCTTCGGTGTTTTTCTTGATATCGGCAATCGTCATGACAGTCTCCGCAACGGATGGTCTCACACATGCACCAAAGTGCCCTCGTCCTCTCCGAGAACGACGCGGCGCAGGGCACCTGGTTTGAAAATGGAAAAAACGCGAATGGGCAATTTTTGATCCCGGCAGAGCGCGAATGCCGTGGCATCCATGATGCCGAGGTTTTGCGAAATCACCTGATCAAAACTGATGCGGTTGAAACGCTTGGCGTTGGGGTGCGTCTTGGGGTCGGCATCGTAGACGCCATCCACCTTGGTGGCCTTGAGCACGAGCTCGGCCCCAATCTCGGCCCCCCGCAGAGCGGCGGCGGTGTCGGTGGTGAAGAAGGGGTTGCCCGTGCCGGCGGCAAACACCACGACTTTGCCCTCTTCCAGGTATTGCAAGGCCTTGGGGCGCACGTAGGGCTCGACCACCTGTTCAATGCCGATGGCCGACATCACCCGCGCAGTGAGCCCCACTTTGTTCATGGTGTCCGCCAAGGCCAGCGAGTTCATGACCGTGGCGAGCATGCCCATGTAATCGGCTGTGGCCCGGTCCATGCCCACGGATCCGCCGGCGACACCGCGAAAAATATTGCCCCCGCCAATGACCACCGCGACTTCCACCCCCAGGTGGATGACATCGGCCACTTCTTCGGCAATGCGCACGATGGTGGCACGGTTGATGCCAAAGGCGTCGTCGCCCATGAGCGCCTCACCCGACAGCTTGAGCAGGATTCGCTGGTGGGCTGGCTTGGGCGAGGACATGGCAGGGCTCCTTGATGGCGTGAGTTTAGCGGGATGACGGGGACGAAAAAAAGGGGGCGAAGCCCCCAGTTGAATCAAGCGGCTTGCTTGGCGGCAGCAACCTGAGCCGCCACCTCGGCGGCAAAGTCATCGGCCTTTTTCTCAATGCCTTCGCCCACCACGTACAAGGTAAAGGCCTTGACTTCGGTGTTGGCGGCTTTGAGCATTTGGGCCACGGTTTGCTTGTCGTTCTTCACAAACGGCTGGTCAAACAGCGACACCTCCTTGAGGTACTTCTGGACCGAGCCTTCCACCATCTTGGCGGCGATGTCAGCAGGCTTGCCCGACTCGGCGGCTTTGGCGGCAGCCACCGAGCGCTCGCGCTCGATGAGTTCAGCCGGCACTTGCGCGCTGGTGAGCGCCACGGGTTTCATGGCCGCGACGTGCATGGCCACATCTTTGGCCGCCACGTCGTCACCGGTGAACTCGACCACCACGCCAATGCGGGTGCCGTGCAGGTAAGACGCGAGGGCGGTGCCCGCCGAGAAGCGTTGGAAGCGGCGAAAGCTCATGTTCTCGCCAATCTTGCCAATCAAGCCTTTGCGCACATCTTCCAAAGTGGGGCCAAAGCCGTCTTGGCTGTAGGCGAGGCCACCGAGGGCTTCGATGTTGGCCGGGTTGTGGGCCACGATGAGTTGGGCTGCGGCGCGCGCCATGGCCAAGAAGCTGTCGTTCTTGGTCACGAAGTCGGTTTCGCAGTTCACTTCCAGCAAAGCCCCCACTTGGCCTTCGATGTGGCTGGTGATCACGCCTTCAGCGGTGATGCGGCTTGCGGCCTTGCCGGCTTTGCTGCCGAGTTTGACGCGCAGGAGCTCTTCGGCCTTGGCCATGTCGCCATCGGCCTCGGTCAGGGCTTTCTTGCACTCCATCATGGGGGCGTCGGTTTTGGCGCGCAGTTCGGCGACCATGCTTGCGGTAATTGCTGCCATTTGGGAATCTCCGGGTTCAGCTATGCGTAGGAATGGGTTGAAAAAAAGGGGCAACACTGCCCCTTGTCACTGCCAGGGGCAAGGATCAGGCCGAGACTTCGACGAATTCGTCGTCGTTCTCAGACACCGCGCTCACCACCTCGTTCACGGCGTTGGCGCGACCTTCCAAGATGGCGTCAGCAATACCGCGGGCGTACAGCGTGACGGCCTTGGAGGAGTCGTCGTTGCCCGGAATCACGTAGTCAATGCCTTCGGGGGAGTGGTTGGAGTCCACGACACCGATGAGGGGAATGCCCAGCTTGCGAGCTTCGGCCACGGCAATCTTGTGGTAACCCACATCGACCACGAAAATGGCGTCAGGCAGCGTGGCCATGTCTTGGATACCGCCAATGTCTTTCTCGAGCTTCTCGAGCTCGCGCTTGAACATGAGTTGTTCTTTCTTGGACATGTTGTCGAGCCCGGCTTCTTGCTGGGCTTGCATGTCTTTGAGGCGCTTGATGGAGGTTTTGACGGTTTTGAAATTGGTGAGCATGCCGCCGAGCCAACGCTGGTCCACAAAAGGCACGCCAGCGCGCTGGGCTTCTGCAGAGACGATTTCACGGGATTGACGCTTGGTGCCCACCATCAGGATGGTGCCACGGTTGGCCGCGATTTGACGGGCGAACTTGATCGCATCCTGGAACATCGGCAGGGACTTTTCCAGGTTGATGATGTGGATTTTGTTGCGATGGCCAAAAATGAAGGGGGCCATCTTGGGGTTCCAGAAGCGGGTTTGGTGGCCAAAGTGGACACCGGCTTCCAGCATTTCGCGCATGGTAACGGACATGGTATTGCTCCAAAAGGTTGGGTCTAGAATTCAGCCCTTGAGGATCACCCGGCTGTCATGTGTGACATCTGGGGAACCCCCACCTTGGGTGGGCTGATTCGCGATTTGTTTTGCCAGTCGGTCTGCCCATGGGGCGAACCACACCAGAAAAACTCCATGATTTTAGCACAAACTCGGCCCCCGCTCCCCCTCCACCGTCGAGGGCAACCATGAGAGTTGCCGTGATCGGGGCCGGCATCGCCGGCATCACCACGGCCTACGAGTTGGCCGCATTGGGCCAGGACGTGGTGGTATTTGAACAATTGGCCGCCGCAGCCGAACGCGAGAGCTTCTCCAATGGGGGGCTGCAATCGGCCGTGGTGACCAATGCGTGGCACCGTCCCAGCGCCGCTGGGCGCACGCTCGGCCAGGGCTGGGCCCGCGCGAGCGGCATGCGCATGAGCCGCAGCGGCTTGGGCACTTGGTCCTGGCTCTGGCGCTGGAGTCGCGCCCAACAGCCCAGCCGCTATCGCCATTTGTTCACCCAATGGGTGGACTTGGCGCGTCACAGTCGCCTGCGCCAACAAACCCTGATGCAGAGCTTGGGCTTGGAGGTCGAGACCGCCAATGGGGTGCTCATCCTGCTGCGCCAAGCCAGCGACCAAGCCTTCCTCGCGACCGCCTTGCCCGTGCTGCACGACCTGGGGCTGCCCTTTGCGGAGCTCAACCCTGAACAAGCCCGCGAGATTGAGCCTGCTTTGCGCAGCGACACCCCCTTTTCGGGGGCCGTGCATCTGCCCGAGGACACCGTCGGCAATTGCCGCCAATTCACCCTCCAGCTGAAACTCAAGACCGAGAACATGGGGGTGGATTACCGCTTTAGCCAAGCGGTGGAGAAACTCACCCCGGATTCGGGGGCGGGCTGGCAGGTGCAAACGCCCGCCGGCGTGGACCGCTTTGACGCCGTGGTGGTCTGCGCGGGTCAAGCCGGTTTGCCGTTGGTGCGCCCGCTGGGGCTGAATTGGCCCCAACAAAGCGTGACCGGCTACACCGTGAGTGCGCCTTTGCGCGAGCCGCTGGATGCGCCACGCAGCGCCATTTACGACGAGCGCTACATGGTGAGCATCGCCCGCGTGGGGCAACGCCTGCGCGTGAGCGGAGGGTTTGAGTTTGGCGGCGATCCCAAGCATCACGCCAAAGACCGCTTGGAGCTGCTCTACCGCGTGCTGGACGATTGGTTTCCCGGTGCCGGGCGAGCGCACGATGCGCCCCAAGTCTGGAAAGGCACCCTGCCCTTGCTACCCGATGGCTTGCCACTGGTGGGACAAAGCGACCGTCCGGGCCTGTGGCTCAACACCGCCCACGGCAACTCCGGTTGGACCTTGGCCAACGGGATCGCCATCGCCTTGGCCGAACAAATCAGCGGCCGCAAACCCAGTTTTGACCTGCACGGCTTGGGGCCTGAGCGCCTGCGCACATGAGCCGCTACCCCACCCGGATTCAACCGGGCCTGCGCTGGCCGTTGCTCGGCTGCGCGCGCCTGTGTGAATGGGAGGGCATCTTGCAAGCCGAACTCGCACCTCACACCCTCATGGGCCGAGCCGGTCATGCGGTGGCGCAACTGGCGCAGGCCCTCTACCCCCACGCCCAACGCATTTGGGTGGCCTGTGGACCCGGGAACAACGGTGGCGATGGCCTGGTGGCCGCCGCAGCCTTGCAAGCGGCCGGCCGGCATGTGCACCTGACCTGGCTGGGCGATCCCACGCATGCCCCCGCAGACACCCAATGGGCCTGGGCGCAAGCCCAAGACGTGCCCCTTTGCACCGATTGTCCCGAGTCGGCCGATCTGGTCATCGATGCCCTCTTGGGCCTTGGCCAAAACCGCCCGCCCGAAGGCCCCTGCGCGGCCCATTTGGAACACCTGCACGCCTTGGCGGTGCCCGTGTTGCATGTTGACGTGCCCACGGGGCTCGACCCCGAGACCGGCGTCTGGCACGGCCCCGCGCTCGCGCCGGTGCCTCGCCACACCTTGGCCTTGCTCGCGCCTACGCCGGGCCTCTTCACGGCGCAAGGCCGCGATGCCAGCGGCGAGGTGTGGTGGGATGACCTCGGGGGGGCGCAAACGCCCTCGGGCCCAACCACCCTCGCCCACCCCGAGGCTTGGCTCATCACCGGCGTGACGCCCGCCCCCGCGCGACCCCACGCCAGCCACAAAGGGCTCTTTGGGGATGTCGCCGTGGTGGGCGGCGCCACTGGCATGACGGGGGCCGCCTCGCTGGCCGCATTGGCCGCATTGCGCGGCGGTGCGGGGCGTGTTTATCTCGCCTTGCTGGCCCCGGAGGGACGCTGGGATCCCGCGCTCAACCCGGCCCTCATGACGCGCGCCTGCGAAGCGCTCGACTTGCCGCAGTGCCATGTGGTGTGTGGCTGTGGCGGTGGTGAGGCGGTACGCGCCCACCTCCCGCGCCTGATCTCCCAATCGCAGAGCTTGGTGCTCGATGCCGATGCCCTCAACGCCTTGGCCCAGGAGCCGGCCTTGGTCAAACGCCTGCAGGCCAGAGCCGGGCGTCAACGCGCGACGGTCTTGACCCCCCACCCACTCGAAGCGGCCCGACTGCTGGGTTGCAGCGTGCGCGAGGTTCAACACAACCGACTGGCCAGCGCACAAGCGCTGGCCCAACGCTATGCGGCCATCGTGGTGCTCAAAGGCTCCGGCACGGTGTGCGCCGCACAGGACCACACGCCCGAGATTCACCATGGCGGTCACCCCCGACTGGCCACGGCCGGCAGCGGCGATGTGCTCGCGGGCTTGATCGGCGCGCAGCTCGCCCAAGGCCATGCCCCCTGGCTGGCCACCCAACGCGCGGTGGCCCTGCACGGGAGACTGGCGGCGCAGTGGGATCCCCACGCGCCTTTTGACGCCAGCGCGCTGGCCTTGGCCATCACACGCGACTGAGCCCTCTGGCGCGCGTTAGCGGCGGCGTTTTTTCGCGCTGGCCTTGGCCGATGGAGCCCCTTTGCGCAGTGCGGCGGGTTTGGGCTTGGCCGAACGCTTGCCGCCCTTGGCCTGGGCGTTTTTCACCGAGGCCTTGAGCTTGGGCATGGAGGGCTCAAAGGCCAGGTCTTCGGCGCGCGCTGTCTTGCCACGCCCACCCCGCACCGGTGCGTCGAGCTCCGAGCGCACCAGGCGGAAATCAATCTTGCGGCCATCGAGGTCCACCCGGCTGACCTGCACGCGAACGGGCGTGCCAATCGCATACCGAATGCCGGTGCGTTCACCCCGCAGCTCCTGGCGCGCTTCGTCAAAGCGGAAGTACTCCCCGCCAAGCTCGGTGATGTGCACCAAGCCCTCGACATACATCGCGTCGAGCGTCACAAAGAGGCCAAAGGAAGTGGCCGTGGTCACCACGCCGTTGAACTCCTCGCCCAGATGCTCGCGCATGTACTTGCACTTGAGCCAGGCTTCGACATCGCGGCTGGCCTCATCGGCACGACGCTCGTTGGCGCTGCAATGCAGACCAGCAGCCTCCCAGGCGGGCTGATCGGCGTTGGCCTTGCCTTTGGCCGGTTTGGTGCTCACACGGGTGGTGGCGGCACGCGCGGCCAAGCGGCGGGCCAGCTGCGCATGGGCCTCCCCCGGCGTGGGCAGCGCCGGGAGTTGGTAGCGCTCACGCGCCAGAATGGCCTTGATCACCCGGTGCACCAGCAAGTCAGGGTAGCGTCGAATCGGGCTCGTGAAATGGGTGTAGGCCTCATACGCCAAGCCAAAGTGCCCGCTGTTGATGGGCGTGTAGATGGCTTGCTGCATGGAGCGCAACAACATGCTGTGGATTTGCTGCGCGTCCGGTCGCTCCTGGGTGGCTTGCGCGATGGCCTGAAACTCCCGGGGCGTGGGTTCATCGGAGATCGTCATGGGCACGCCCATGCTGCGCAGGTAGCTGCGCAAGATTTCCTTTTTCTCCGGCGTCGGCCCCTCGTGCACCCGAAAGAGCCCCGGGTGGCGCGACTGCTGAATGAAATCGGCAGCGCACACGTTGGCCGCGAGCATGGCCTCTTCAATCAACCGATGGGCATCGTTGCGCACGCGCGGAATGATGCGCTCGATGCGGCCGTTCTCGTCGCACAAAATTTGCGTCTCGGTGGTCTCGAAATCCACCGCCCCGCGGGCCTGACGCGATTTGAGCAAGGCGCGAAAGAGGTCGTGCAGGTGAATCAAGTCATCGATGCGCTCTTTGCGGCGTTGCGCCTCTGGGCCTCGGGTGTTGGACAAAATCGCTGCGACTTCCGTGTACGTGAAGCGCGCATGGCTGTGCATGACTGCCGGGTAAAACTGGTAGGCCGAAATCTCGCCCTGCGCGCTGATTAGCATGTCCGCCACCATGCACAAGCGGTCCACGCCCGGGTTGAGCGAGCACAAGCCGTTGGAGAGTTTCTCCGGCAGCATGGGGATGACGCGGCGCGGAAAATAAACACTGGTGGCGCGGTCATAGGCGTCAATGTCGATGGCCGATCCGGTCTCCACATAATGGCTCACATCGGCAATCGCCACCAACAAACGCCAGCCCTTGGTGCGCCCCACTTTGGTGGGCTCGCAATACACGGCGTCGTCAAAATCACGGGCGTCCTCGCCGTCGATCGTCACGAGCGGGATGTCGCGCAAATCCACGCGTCGGGCGAGGTCTTGCGGGCGAACCTGATCGGGCAAGCCCCGCGCGAGCGCCAGACAAGCCTCGGAGAACTCATGCGGCACGCCGTACTTGCGCACCGCGATGTCGATCTCCATTCCGGGGTCGTCAACCTCTCCCAGGACTTCCTTGATGCGCCCCACCGGCTGGCCAAACAGGCTCGGGGGCTCGGTGAGCTCGACCACCACCACCTGACCCGCGTTGGCGCGCGCCGTCGCCCCTTTGGGGATGAGCACATCCTGCCCATAGCGCTTGTCTTCCGGGGCAACGAGCCACACGCCACTCTCTTGGAGCAAACGACCTATGATGGGGTGCGCAGGACGCTGCAAAATCTCGACCACGCGCCCTTCGGGGCGGCCTTTGCGGTCGTAGCGCAAGACGCGGGCCTTGACCCGATCGCGGTGCAAAACCGCGCGCATTTCATTGGGCGCGAGGTAAATGTCAGGCGCGCCATCGTCGCGCTGCACAAAGCCATGACCATCACGATGGCCCACCACAGTTCCCTCGAACTCGTCAAGCAAGCCGCTGGTTGTCACAATTTTTTTGATATACTTCTCCTCTTTCCTGAAATGCCCAGGTGGCGGAATTGGTAGACGCACTAGTTTCAGGTACTAGCGAGTAACATCGTGGGGGTTCGAGTCCCTTCCTGGGCACCAGCATCGTTTCACGATGCCCCCATTCTCCCATGAACGCCCTTCTTGCCATCGCCATTGGCGCCAGTTTTGGTGCAATTTTGCGTTGGGCCTTGAGTCAGGCATTCCTCTCCATCCCCTCCCCCATTCCCCTGGGCACGCTGTGCGCGAATTTGCTCGGCGGCTTTTTGATTGGTTGGGCCTTGGCCTTTTTTGCGCAACGCCCGGAGCTCGCGCCGGAATGGCGCTTGCTCGTCATCACCGGATTCTTGGGCGGGCTCACCACTTTTTCCACGTTCTCCGGCGAAGTGGTGGAGATGCTCATGGGCGCGCGCTGGACCGAGGCCCTCGCCACCATCGCCCTGCATTTGTTGGGCTCGCTGGCCATGACGGCGCTTGGGCTCTTGGCCTACCGCGGGTGGAGCGATTCGGCTTAGCCCTCAAACCGGCAAGGCCACCAAATCGTGCCCCTGCGTGCCGACAATCTGCGCGCGCGTGAAGGTGCCAGTTTTCAACACCTTGCTGAGTTTTTCGGGCGGGAGCAGGTGCACCACACCGTCAATCTCGGGCGCCTCGGCGTAGCTGCGCCCTGCGCCGCCCTGACGGCCGTTGCCAGGGGCTTTGTCCACCAACACCCGCACCGTGTCGCCCACGCGGCGCGCGAGTTTGCGCGTCGAGACTTCTTCGGCCACGGCCATGAAGGCCGCGCGGCGCGCTTCGCGCTCGCTCGGGGAGAGCATGCCCGGCAGTGCGTTGGCGGCGGCGCCGTCCACCGGGCTGTAGGCAAAGCAGCCAGCGCGGTCAATCTCGGCGGCCCGAACGAAGTCGAGTAAATCGTTGAATTCGGCCTCGGTCTCGCCTGGAAAGCCGGCAATGAAAGTGGAGCGCACCACCAAGTCAGGACACACGGCTCGCCAAGCCTCCAAGCGTTCCAAGTTTTTCTCCCCGCTCGCCGGGCGCTTCATGCGGCGCAAGACATCCGGGTGGCTGTGCTGAAAAGGCACATCCAGGTAGGGCAGCACAAGGCCTTGCGCCATCAAAGGCAAGAGGCTATCGACGCTCGGATAGGGGTAGACATAGTGCAGACGCACCCAGGCGTCGTGCGCCTGCGCCAGAGTGCCCAGCGCCTCCACCAACTCCAGCGTGCGTGTCTTGATGGGTTTGCCATCCCAAAAGCCGGTGCGGTACTGCACGTCCACCCCGTAGGCGGAGGTGTCTTGGCTGATGACCAACAACTCCTTGACCCCGCCCTCAAACAGCGCCTGCGCCTCTTTCAACACATCGCCAATGGGGCGGCTCACCAAGTCACCGCGCATGGAGGGGATGATGCAAAAGGTGCAGCGGTGGTTACACCCTTCGCTGATTTTCAAATACGCATAGTGGCGCGGGGTGAGTTTGATGCCCGCCTCACCAAAAGCCTGCGGAACCAAATCGAGAAAGGGGTCATGCGGCTTGGGCAGGTGCGCATGCACCGCGTCCATCACCTCTTGGGTGGCGTGCGGCCCGGTCACAGCGAGCACCTTGGGATGGATTTGGCGCACCAGGTTCTCGCCCGACTCGCCCGCGCGCGCGCCCAAACAGCCCGTCACAATCACTTTGCCGTTTTCGGCCAGCGCCTCGCCAATGGTGTCGAGGCTCTCTTGCACCGCGTCGTCAATGAACCCGCAGGTGTTGACGATCACCAAATCAGCGCCCGCAAAGGTCTTGCTGGTGGCGTAGCCCTCGGCGCTGAGCTGGGTGAGGATGAGCTCGGAGTCGGTCAAAGCCTTGGGACAACCCAGACTCACGAAGCCCACTTTGGGCGCTGCGGCGGATTCACTCATGGTCGCTTCCATCCCATGGCTTGGAGCATTTGATCGGAATTTTTCTGAAACTGGTTTTGCATCTCTTGCCAAGCTTGGGCGGTGGGGCTGCGCCATTTCTGCTGCAACTCGGCCAAGAGTTCGGCCTGGCGCGAGAGGTGATCGGCCACATGGTTTTGCATGGCATGGCCGTAGAAACGAATGATGTTGGCGAGCGTGGCTTCGGAGAGCAAGGGCGTGCCCGCCGCTTCTTCCTCCAGAATGATTTGCAACAAGATGCTGCGCGTGAGGTCTTCCCCGCTCTTGGCATCGCGCACGACGAAAGCGGCATGCTGCATCACAAGCTGCTTGATATCGGCGAGCGTGACATACGAGGATGCCGTGGTGTCGTAGAGCCTGCGGTTGGGGTATTTCTTGATGGTGCGCACACCTTCGTCGGCGGGGGCCTTGGCCATGGCGATTGTTCCTCGGGCGCAAATTGGGCAATTTTAGCGACAAGGCCATCCCCCCGAGGCATTGATAATGCCGCGATGACAAATTCAGTACACATCCCGTTCATCGACGGGTTGCGCGCCATTGCCGTGGTATGGGTCTTGGCCTTCCATTATTTTGGGACGCTGTTTCCGGGCGGTTTTGTGGGCGTGGACATCTTCTTTGTCATCTCGGGCTACCTCATCAGCGGCATCATCTGGCGCGAGCTGGACGAAAAGCGGTTTTCCTTTGGCCACTTTTACAGCCGCCGCATTCGCCGAATTTTTCCCGCGCTGCTCACGGTTTTGCTCTTCACCCTCGGCGTGGGCCTGGTGCTTTTGCATGAACAAGAATTGCGCCAACTCGCCAAACACGCCTTTGCTGCCGCCTTGTTTCTCAACAACTGGGCGCTGAGTGTGGAGAAGGGGTACTTCGACGTCGACAGCGAAGACAAACCCCTGCTGCATCTGTGGTCGCTCAGCATTGAGGAGCAGTTTTACCTGCTCTGGCCTCTGCTGCTGTGGTGGCTCGCCCGTCTGGAGCGTCCCCCAAAAATGCAAAGGATCGTCTTGGGCCTCACGCTCGCCTCCTTTGCCGCCTGTGCCCTTCAAACCTTCACTCACCCGGTGGGTGCGTATTACTCACCCCACACCCGAATCTGGGAACTGCTCGCCGGGGCCCTGCTGCATTTTGTGCCCACGCAACGCCGCTGGCTGCCGCGCCATGCCGCCTCCGTGGGGCTCGTGATCTTGGTCGCCTGCCTGTGGCTGATCGCGCCCACCCGCGCCTTTCCCGGTTTTTGGGCCCTGCTCCCGGTGCTCGCCACCCTCGCCATCCTGCTCGCGCCCCCGGACGATCCGGTCCGGGCTTGGTTGGGGCGTCGTCCCCTGGTCTTCATCGGCCAAATCAGCTACCCACTCTACTTGTGGCATTGGCCCCTGCTCTCGCTGGGGACACTTTTCTACGGCGCGAGCCTGTCCCCCTTGCAACGCCTGGGGTTGTTGGCCGCGAGTCTGTGCTTGGCGTGGTGGACCAGTCTGTGGATCGAAAGGCCCCTGCGCTACGGCGGCGCTGCGCGGCTCAAGGTGAGCCTATTGGTGGGCGTCATGGTTCTCCAAGCCTGGGGCGCGCTTTGGATTTACCGCCAGCACGGATGGCCACAACGCGAGTTCCTCCAACGCAACATCCCCCTGGGCAGCGGCGATCTACCCCCCTCCCAAGCGACGATCGAGCGCAAATGCCCCTCTACCCCAGCCGGCTTTGAATGCTGGCGCAACCTCGCCCCCACCCTCCACGGCGTGGTGATGGGCGACAGCAAGGGCAAAGCGCTGTTTGAGGGTTTGATGCGCGCCACCAATGGGCGCGAAGGCTGGATTTACTTGGGCGGCAACGCCCGCGACGGCGCCCCCGTTCCGCGCGCAGGCGGCACATCCCTCCTGCACCAAGCCGCTTTTGCGCAAGCCTTGAAAACGCTCGAGACCCTGCCCGAAGCGAAAACCGTGGTGGTCGCGGTTGCGCTGCGCACGATCTACGGGCTCTCACGCGACGACAGTCTGCACGAGCTGGAGGCCTTCGATGCTGCGCAACTGGCACAGGTGCAGACCGAATTCACGGAGGGTCTGCGACAACTCCTGCGCCCCGACCGGCGGGTGTGGATTCTGGTGGACAACCCCACCTTCCCGCACCCTCCGCGCTGCCTTGGGCGGCAAACCGGTTGGGCAGCGCTCGATGCCTTGAAAGCGCCACCCCCGGCCGATTGCAGCATCTCCCTCGAGACGCATTTGGCGCGTACCCGGGTTTATCGCGAACTCCTCGACCATGCCCAACGCACACTCGACCCGCAGGGGCGGCAATTGCGGATTTTCGATTCCACCCCGCTGCTGTGCAGCGGCACGCGCTGCGACATGACGCGCGATGGCGTCTACCTCTATGACTTCACCGATCATGTGTCCGCCTATGGGGGACGCTGGGTCGCGCGCGGCTTGCTCGAGGCGATGCGCTCCTCGCCCTAAGTGTGGCGCATCCAGCGCACGCCGTGCTCCCGCAGAATGCGCTTGAGGGCCGGCGGTGGCGCACTGTCACTCACGACCGCGTCGAGCGAGTCCACGGTGGTGAGCAGCACCGCCGCGCTGCGCGTGAGCTTGCTGTGGTCCACGACCAGGATGCGGTTGCGCGCGCGCGCCAGCGCGAGTTGGACCAAGGCGGCTTCGGACTCGTGGTATTCCAGCACCTGTCCCTGCGCGTCGAGTGCACCCGCGCTGAAGAGGCAAAAATCGGGGCGGTACTGCGCGAGCATGGCTTGGGTCTGCGGCCCCGTGATGCCAAAGTTGCGCGCATCCAAGTGCCCCCCCAAGACCACCACCTCAAAGTCGGGTTGGCGGGCGAGCAATTGCGCCGCCTCCAAGTGGTGGGTGATGATTTTGAGCCCTTTGCGTTGGCGCAACGCGCGGGCCACGGCCAACATGGTGGTTCCCAATGACAAAAACACCGAGCTGCGATCCGGCACCAAGGCCTGCACCGCTTGCGCGAGTTTGGCTTTGGCGTCGGAGTGCTCACCCCGGCGGGTTTCGTAATCGGTGTTGGTCACGCTCGAGGGCATGGCCGCACCGCCATGGTGGCGCACCAAGGCCCCTTGCTCGGCCAGCGCGTTGAGGTCCACCCGAATCGTCTGCGGCGTGACCCGACACTGCTGAACCAGCGCCTCAATGGGCAAATAACCGGCCTGGCGGACCAACTCCACAATGCGTTCGCGCCGGGCCGCCACCGTCATGCCAGCGCCTCCGTGTAGGCCTGCGCGAAAGCGGGGCCCTGCTCGGCCATGGCCACCCCACCCTGCCAGCAGGGGTGCTGTTGCCAGGGCAAGGCCAGTTGGTCGGTCAAGGCGTTGAGCTCGGCCACATAGCGCCGCGCGTCTTTGGCCAACACCGCCTCCATCTGGGCATAGTCGGGGAAGTGCTCAAAGGCCGACTGCCAAATCGCGCGTCCACACAAATAGCCACTGGCCTGGGCGCGGTAGGCATAGGTGAGCGTGCGCGCGAAATCTTCCGGCCCAGCGCCCGCAGACAACACCACCCAGGGCTTGGGCGTGATGGCGCCCATCTCGTCAAACAAGGCTTGCACCGCCGCGGCTTGCGGGCCATGGGGGTCGGGCACGCCGGTGTGCGCGGCGGGGGGTTCGAGTTTGTAGATGTCCACACCAAATTCTGGCGCGGCGAAATCGCGCACCGAGTCGAGCACCAAGCGCGCACGGTTTTGCTGCACGTAGGCCGGGTCTTCGCCGGGCAAAGGGTAGATCAGCAGTTCGAGCAGCAGCACGATGTCGTGTTGACGGCATGCCTCCCCCACCTGCCGCACCACGGCTTGCTGGTGCGCGCGCACCGCGGGGTCCGCATCGGGTCGATACCATGCGAGAAACTTCACCGCATCGCCCCCAATGCGGCGAATCTTCTCCACCGACCAGTGCGGAATGCATTCGGTGCGCCGCCCTTGTGGGCTGTTTTGCGTCACATGGTGCTCAAGCGAGAGGCATAGCCCCACCGAGGGCGGCATGACCCCAATGCAGGCGGGATAGGCGTAATTGGGGTCGAGCAGCATGGCCGACGCCGCGGGTGCGAGGTGGCGCGTCACAGCCGCTTTGACCCGCGCCACGTCTTCATACGGCGCTTCGGCCACACCCCTGCGCTCGGCGATGGGTTGCATGAGCGGGGTGCGCTGGTCAATGGCGATCATCTTCCAGCGCCCGCCTGCATCGGCCAGACGGCGCATCCCCCACCATTTACCGGGTTGAAGGTGTTGCATGGGCATTTCCTTTCCTAAGAGCCATGGCTTGTTCGTGAGTGGGCAGACATGCCCAGCCGGTGCCGAGCTGACATTTCGCTGCCGCGGCCGCGCTGCCATAGCGCGCGGCCTCCATCCAGTCCGCGCCCTGTCCCAGGGCCAGCGCATAGGCGCCGTGAAACACATCACCGGCGCCGTTGGTGTCCACCGCCTCGACCTGCGGGGTGGGAATGTCGTGCCACTGACCGTTGACGACAAACCAGCTGCCCAACTCGCCGCGCGTGACCGCCACGATGCCTGGGTGCTGCGCCGCGGCGGCCATGAGGGCCGCGCGCAAATCGTGCTCGGGGCGCCAACTGCGCAAGCCCCGCTCGGAAAAAATCACATGGTCAGCCAAGGGCAACAAGGTTTGCAGCGCCTGGGCACTGCCCGCATCGGCATCGAGCACCCGCGGCAGACCGCGCTCGCGCGCCCCCATGAGCAAGCGCTCAGCCCCCGCCACCCAGCGAAAGTCCACATGCACGGCCTGCGTGTCGTCGAGCCTGGCCATGGGCAGCCAAGACGCATCCTCATCCAACCCCGCCGCCACCACGGCCAGCATGCGCTCACCCGCCGGGTCCACCCAAATCGCCGCCACCGGCGTGGCCCCACCGGGCACACGTCGCACCTCGGGGTGAACGCCAGCCTGCTCCAGGCCCCGGATGAGCTCCAGACCATCGGCATCGTCGCCCACCCGACCCCAGTACTCGGCCTGCCCCCCCAACCGGGCAATGCTGGCCGAAGCGGTAGCCGCCATGCCACCGTGGACCACGCGCAAGCGCCGTGCGGTCACCTTCTGGGGTTCGCGCGGCAACTGATCGACCTCAAAGACCAAGTCCTTGACCGCAATGCCCAAGCAAACCACACGCGTCATGACCAGCGCACTCCGGTCGTCGCGTCAAACAGGTGCTGCTGATCGGCCGGCCAGCTCACTCGGCAAGACTGCCCTGGGCGCCACTCGGTCTCCCCGGGCACACGCGCCATCCAACGCCGTCCAGCCACGCGCACGCTCAGCAAGGTCTCGGCGCCCAAGGGTTCGACCAACTGAATTTCTCCCGGCAAGCCCTCGGTGGCCAGGGCTTGGTGCAAGCGCAATGCCTCCGGACGCACGCCAAGCAAGCACGCACCCGAGCCCTGCGCCGTGCCGGCCAATGCCTGGCCATCGGGGAGTTGCAACACCCCCTGGGTGCACGTGGCCTCCAACATGTTCATGGGCGGCGAGCCCAGAAAACCCGCCACAAACGCCGTGGCCGGTTGGTGGTAGAGCGCGAGAGGCGTGCCAACCTGCTCGATGCGCCCCTTGTTCATGACCACGATGCGGTCGGCCATGGTCATGGCCTCCACTTGATCGTGGGTGACGTATATGGAGGTCGTGCGCAGGCGCTGGTGCAGGGCTTTGATCTCCGAGCGCATGTCCACGCGTAATTTGGCGTCCAAGTTGGAGAGTGGCTCGTCAAAGAGAAACACCTGGGGCTTGCGCACAATGGCCCGCCCCATCGCCACCCGTTGGCGCTGACCGCCCGAGAGCGCGCGCGGTCGGCGTTCGAGCAAGTGGGCAATTTGCAAAATCTCGGCGGCGTCTTGAATCCGCTTGGCGATCTCATCGGCCGGCGTGCCGCGCATGCGCAACCCAAAGCCCATGTTCTGGCGCACCGTCATGTGGGGGTAGAGCGCGTAGTCCTGGAACACCATGGCGATGTCGCGCTCGCTCGGGTGCATGGTGTTGACGCGCACCCCCCCAATGTGAATGTCACCCGCCTCAAACCCCTCAAGCCCGGCCACCATGCGCAACAAGGTGGACTTGCCACAGCCCGAGGGACCCACAAAGACCAAAAACTCCCCTTCGTGAATGTCCACGCTCAACTCGGGGATCACCTCGGTGTCGCCGTACCGCTTGCGCACGCGCTGGATGGAAACGCCGCTCATAAACACTCACTCCTGGAGAAAAAGTTGCGGCTTGATGCGCTCACCCCGCGCGAACTCGCCAAACAATGTGGCCAAGCCGTCCAAGGCGACTTGGGCGTCGACCAAGCGCTCGCACGCCGCCCGCTCGGCGCGCAGGATGGCCAAGTTGGCCTCGAACTCCTGCAGCGGAAAGTAAAACGAGCGAATGTAGAAAAAGTCTTTGCGGCGAATGGGCTTGCTCTCCTGAATTTGCCAGGCATCGGCCTCACCCAACTGCACCACCGCGCCCAGCGGCTGCACCGACTCCAAGGCCTGTTGGCGCGCCGCATCTTTGCCACTGCACTCGAGCACCAACGGATAGCGCTCGTGCGGGTCGATTTCGTCCAACGCCTTGGCCCCCAAACTGCTGGCAAAGGCGCGCCGCGTGGGGTTGGGGTCAAAAATCTCGAGCGGTCCGTAGCCCATCTGGCGCAGCACGAGCAATGCGCCCAAACCAATGGGCCCGGCCCCGAGCACCAACACCCGCGTGGGCTGGGGCAAGACCCGCTGGCTCAGGCGAACGCCGTGGCCCGCAGTCCCCAAGGTATCGAGCAAGAGCGGCGCGAGGTGGGTGGGAATGTCATCCGGCACCGGAATGAGGCACTGCTCGGGCACGCACACCCACTCGGCGTACCCCCCGTGGCGCTGCCAACCGACCAAATCCGGTAAGGCCTCACACAACTGCGGATAGCCCCCCACACAGCTTGGGCACTGTCCGCACCATTGGGGAATGTAGACCAGGCAGCGCCGTCCATGGAGGGCATGTTCGGGTTGCACCACACGCCCCACGATCTCGTGCCCCGGCGTGAAAGACCAGCCTTGCCGCCAGGGGCGTAAATCACTGCCGCACAGGGAGCAGGCTCCCACTTGCAGCAGCACTTCGCCCGCCTGGGGCTGTGGGCGCTCTCCCTGGGCAATGCGAATCCCCCCCTGCCCTTCAAACACCGCGTATTGCATCATGGCCTCAACCTTTCACCGCGCCCACGGCCAGTCCGGCGACCAGTTTGCGCTGAATCAAGAGGGTTAGCAGAATGGGCGGCAGGGCAATGACCGTGGCGGCCGCCATCAAGGCGCCCCAGTTCGTGACCCCCTCGCCAATGAAATTGAACGACGCCACGATGGCCGTCTTGGAGCTGATCCCCGAGAGCGCGAGCGCGAACAAAAAGTAATTCCACGAAAAAATGAACGCCAAAATCGTGGCCACCACCAGGCCCGGCATGACCACCGGCAGCACGATCCAAAAGAGAATGCGCCAAGCCCCACAGCCATCGATTTGCGCGCTCTCGGTGAGCTCACGGGGCAAACCATCAAAGTGCGGCAAGAGGGTCCACAAAATGATGGGCACCGTGATGACGGTGTGGGTGATGATGAGCGCGGCATGGGTGCCCGAGAGCCCGACTTGGGAGAACATCAGAAACCAAGGCAGCAAAAAGAGCGTGCCCGGCGCCATGCGGGCGAACAAGGTCAGGGTCGCGGGCCAAACCAACCGATGCCAAGAAATCGCATACGCCGCTGGAACGGCCAAGAGCAGCCCCAGCGCCGTTGAGCCCAGGGTCACATAAAAACTGTTGAGGGTGTTTTCCAGAAAATCGGTGCGGCCAAACAGTTGGCGGTAGTTCTCCAGCGTGGGGCTGAAGAACAACTCGGGCGGAAACCGGGTGATCTCGGTACTGGGCTTGAGGCTGGCCATGACCATCCAGGCAATGGGCGCGAACAACACCACGCAGAGCACGGCTACCTGCAG
>Ga0255182_1000515_pt1 | contig 25096 bp, 21 predicted proteins | sample Atl_UVDOM_RepA_8_FD_188420 | JGI IMG/M metagenome (GOLD analysis project Ga0255182, IMG submission 188420) | Freshwater microbial communities from Altamaha River, Georgia, United States - Atl_UVDOM_RepA_8d | ecosystem: Environmental > Aquatic > Freshwater > River | place: USA: Georgia...
CTGATATCCATCTGAACAGCCTGATTGGTCTCGATAATCGTGCAGCTCAGTGGGCATGAAATCGCCACCGCCGTCTTAGCGGTCTCCATTACGCCAAGGGATCGGTCGCGCATGACGGGAACCTCGCAGGGGCGCGGATAAAAGAGCATGAACTGGCCATGTTCGACTACAAATCGTACAGCACCAACGACAACCTCTTCGCCCTCTTGGCGGATCCAGAGATCCTGCTCGGCGGCATAAAGGCAGTCCGCAGGCAGCTCCGCGAGTATCTGCTCAAGTTCCATTACATCCCCATTGCTGTGTGGCGGAAGGGTATGGGAGTCGAACCCACCAGGGATTGCTGGCAACCCCTATCAGATTTGAAGTCTGACCGGACCACCGGGCCACGACACCCTTCCGAAATCTCACCTGTGACATCACGCTCCAAAATTTCTCTTCTAATGCAATTCAAAGGGGTTGTCTCTTCGAATCAGGTGGTCATCGCGCACGCGACGCGTGTAACCCACGCGATCAAAGAACTCCAGGATCTGTATCGCCACTTTGCGACCACCGCCGATCTGATCACGAAAATCAGAGGCTCGCACCGCACCGTGCTGATCATGGAGTTTCTTTGCAATCTGAGCCATTTCACTTACTCGGGCTGTCAAAAAGAAATGATCCAACGCGACCAATGTCACCTCCCCAACGCGCGCAACACGTCGAAGATTGGCACGAATTTCAGTCTCCGGGATATTGGTCGTCTTGGCGATATCCCTAACCCGGGGGGGATTGTAGGGTGACTGCTCGAGCAGCGGTGCGAGAGAATTCCACAAATTCTGTTCGGCCTTACTCAATTCGACGGTGTGGCCAGGTCGGGCAAGAAACGCACCGCGACGCTCAAGACGTTTATCGCCGACAAGGCGGGCAATTAATTCATCGAACGCAGATAATTCAAGCTGCGGCGCGACAACACGGCGGGCACGATTAATCTCCATGCCGGGCATCTCTGGCTCACGCACATGGGTCTCGTCCACCGCAATTATCAACCGCTCTAAATAGGCGGCCCAATGTGACGGATGAAAGATCACGCCCGCAGCCACCACCAAATCTCCCTGCCTGACCATCGCATCAATCTGATGTCGACTACGATTCCATCCTTGTCCGATTCGCGAGATTAAGAGCGGACCCGATAATGCCAGCTCCAATAAGCTGGTTACATCATCAGCAGCCGACAAGGTCTGTAGGTTCGAGAGGCGACCCACGGCTCTGCGTCCACGGTTCGGAGGATGAACGTCAAGAATCGTAGCGCCGGCCAAGGTCGTCTGGGCCTGGCTATCGCGAATGACCAGACGGTCACCGCGGCAGGCTGCGACAGGGGCAGGCAGCAGAATCGAGGCAAAACACTGCGTGCCCGGGGCAGCCCGCTCTACGCTCAATGGATACACCCTGGCCATCATATCGGCGGCGCCGTGATGCAGATGGACCTCAAGCCCCTGACCGACGGTCCGATCATGTAATGCCGACATGGAAAGCTGTACGTCAAACCGCAGAATCCGATTATCCAACTCCGTGCTGTTGATCCAGCTGCCGCGCGCCGCATCCTCTACGGAAACGCCAACGAGATTTAAGGCAAGGCGCTGGCCTCTCACGCCAACCTCTGCAGGATGGTCTTGCGCGTACACGGAGCGCACGCGGGCACGTATCGGATCGGAACGCTCCGGGTTATAAAGACTCACATCATCGCCCACCGCGACCCTTCCGGCATGCGCCGTGCCGGTCACAACCGTACCGATTCCGGGAAGAGAAAACGCACGATCCACTGCAAGTCGAAACATCCCCTCGTCAATCGATGTCTGTACTGTCTTGGCCTCACCCCGAAGAAAATCGCGCAGGGTATCGATGCCCTCTCCCGTTACCGAGGAGACCGGAAACAACGGCCATCGCTCGGCGGGCTGGGCGGCCACAACATCCGCGATCGCAGCAATCGCCAGATCGCCTTGAGACGGATCGACCATATCGATTTTCGTCACCACAATCGCCCCGCGCGAAATGCCTAAGAGCCTCAGGATCTCAAGATGCTCCCGGGTCTGCGGCATTGGTCCGTCATCGGCAGCAACCACCAACAATGCGAAATCAATTCCTGTGGCACCCGAGACCATGGCATGCACAAAACGCTCATGACCGGGAACATCGATAAACCCGATATGCTGCTCTGGATCGGAATCATTCTCATCGATCGCCAGATAGGCATATCCAAGCTCAATAGAGATCCCCCTGCGCTTTTCCTCCGGCAGCCGATCTGTGTCGCGGCCGGTTAGACGACGAACCAACGAAGTCTTGCCGTGATCAATATGGCCAGCGGTTCCAACAATCATCAGATGCTCGACCGAAGCTAGGCAGGCCGGTCCTGCTGACCACCAACGATTCGCTGAGGCTGGGCATCACGGAGCTGGCCCAGCAACAAGGCTTCATCGGAAATCGACAGACAGCGGCAGTCAAACAAGATTGCCTGATCATTAATTCGGCCGACAACTGGCGTTGGAAGGCTCCTGAACCGCGCCAGTGTCTGCTTCAGCAACGACCCCGAGCGGCGCGATACGAGTCGCGGCCTCAGGACCACTGCCGCAGAGGGAAGTTTCTCCTCGGGCAAAGCGCCCGAACCAATCTGACTTGCACAATCTTCGATCGACAGCTCAAACTCCGGGCCTGCATAGTCTGCCAGTGCGATTCCGACACGCATGCAGGACTCTCGAATGGCGTCTCGGCTCCGCGTTAGCATCGCCAGCACGGGCAGCCGCTCATGAAGTCGATGGCCCGAGTCGTACACACGCAGTGTTGCCTCAAGGGCTGCCAGCACTAACTTCGATACGCGTAGCGTGCGCTTTAAAGGATGACGTTTAATCCTGGTAATCGCAGCCCGACTGCCCACAATGATGCCGGCCTGCGGCCCGCCTAGGAGCTTATCGCCAGAGAACATCACCACATCGGCCCCCTTAGACAGAGAGTCTGAGGGCAGCGGCTCACGCGGCAGGCCCCATGCACTCATATCAACCAGCGCACCACTGCCAAGATCGACCATATAGAGCACTCCCGATCTCTTGGCGAGTGCAGCCAGCTCAGCATCACCCACCTCTGAGGTAAATCCAGTCACGGCGTAATTAGACCGATGGGCCTTCACGATGAGGGCCGACTTCGGGGTGATCGCAGACGCATAGTCATGCAAATGCGTGCGGTTGGTGGTGCCAACCTCGACAAGCCGACAGTTTGCGGCTCGCATAATGTCCGGCATGCGAAAAGCGCCGCCTATCTCAATCTGCTCACCACGCGAAATAATGACTTCCTTCCTTCCCCCAAGGGCAACCAGAGAGAGCAGCACCGCTGCCGCACAGTTATTCACAACAGTTGCAGCCTCTGCGCCTGTCAACCGGCAGATCAGGCCTTCAATCACATCATCTCGATCCCCACGCTCGCCCGATGCGATATCAAACTCTAGGGCGCTATAGCCTCGCATCGCTTGAGACACCGATCCAATCGCCTCTTCGGCCAGCAGCGCGCGGCCAAGATTGGTGTGGATCACGGTTCCGGTGAGATTGATCACCGGCCGCATACGCGAGGCGGCATCCTCCTGCGCAAACCCGGACGCCATAGCAATCAGCGCCTGCTCACTCGGCGTCTGCCCGTCCTTTGGCGCATGATCACGCGCCTGGGAAAGTGCGCGCTGCACTGCCCGCTTGACCAGTGGCCGACCCAACGCGTCCGCAAGGCTGGTAAGCGCACCGGAACCGAGCAGCCGATCTACCGAAGGCAGATGCCGGAGATTTTGTTCAGATGTGGATTCGCCCGGACCGGGCAGAATCTTGGAGGACATGACTATTCGTGGCCTGGATAAAAGAGCAGATTTGGACCTGTGCGCGCATATCCTTTCTCATCGACCAACATATCCAAGGCCAGAGAATTTAAGTCATCCGCAATGGGGTCGATCTGTGGATCCTTTTCTTGAACAAAAATTTTCAGATAGGTCTTACATTCATCACAGGTCTCTGCCCGAATCGCTGCGTCGGCAGGTGCTCGGCCCTCTACCTCCACTGACAGGTAGCCGATGCCTTTTTCTTCCTCGCAGGATGAGCACTTTACCCGCTCCAGGTTCCATTCTGTCATACACAGGGAACACACAAGATACCGATAATTCATGCGATCCGGGTTAATCCGTACCAGGCTGGCTGTCGGCCGCATGCCGCAGCAAGGACAGACTGTCGGAACATCACTGACCGCAACATCTTCGGGCGTCAGAGTTGCTGCCAGCCTTGAAAAATAGACCTGTAGAGCCGCTCCAATGAAGGGATAACTGGCACTGTCATCGGGCTCAGACACCCCCGCAATGATCCGATCCGCAACCGCCTCAAGGGCTAAGGCGTCGGACTCAAGCTGTCTTCTGATCTTCCCAATAACCGTCGATAACTGCGTGTTGCTCTCACCATAGTCGGCCTGGACCCGATCGAGAATATCGCGCAGGTCAGCGCGCCACTGCGGGTCCCGCGGCGTAACATGGGCCGACAAAGGCGGCATTCCATACTGACGGCTATTGTCGACTGCCCGCTCAGGGACCGAATGGGCCGTCCGTGCCCCGTAGGCCTCGGCCTGGGCACGGCATACATGAGACAAAAAACGCATATAGGCGCCTGAATCGTCACGCGCAGCCAAGGCATCGAAGCGGGCCGCACGATCCCGAAATAGTCCTGCCTGTTGCGGCAGAACCACCCGCGGCGCCTTCAGCAGCTTATCCATCGTGCCATCGGTGATGATCGGTGTGGGCATGTTGTCGTCTTCCTGTCGCGTCAGCAATCCATCTTCAAAATAAAAACCGGCCCCTTTCGGGGCCGGAGTCTCCTACCACTTCCTTTTTATAACTGTTGTAAGCGCGCTTACTTATTGCCTAGCGAGCGATACCACAAGGGGTGATGATGCTTGGCCCAAGCGCGGGAAACGGTGCCTTTCGTAATCGCACTCATCGTTCCCTTCACCCAGATCGCAGCATAAATGTGAACAATGATTGTGATAATCAGCAAAACCCCTGCTACTGCGTGTACCACGGCAGCCCAACGAATGGTGTCAATCGCAAAATTATGCGAGAAGAACTGACGCCAGATCACAATACCGCTGACCAAAAGCAGAATCATGAACAGGAACGTGAACCAGTACATCAGCTTCTGGGCGGCATTGTATTTACCGATCTCGGGCATGTTGTCATCCCGATTTGCCAATACATCGCCGATACGACCCATCCATTGCCAGTCGTAGGATTTCATCATGTTGTCACCCATCTTCTGAATGGCAAAGATGAAAAACGACAAGAACATCAGCACGCCCAAGATCGGATGCAGGAAGCGGGATAGCTCCCCGCCACCCAACACCGCGGACAGCGACCAGAAGGACGGATGAAAGAACGCCAGACCACTGGCAGCCAACAGCACAAAACAGATGGCTGTAAACCAGTGGTTAATGCGCTCGTTTGTGGCGTACCGCTGAACTTCGTTACCTTGGCTCATGGTTTACGCCTCCGTCTCATCGACCTCTTTCGGTCCTTTAATGAAGTAGTGCGCGACGCCTACAGCAACGGCGGCCGCCATACCCCAGGACAGAACGGTCTTGGTCATGCCCTTCCAGAGATTCACCGTCGGGCTGATCTGCGGATCACTTGGAAGACCGTTATAGGCCTCAGGCTTATCGCCATGACGCAACACATACATCACATGCGTGCCGCCTACCCCCTGCGGGTTGTAGAGGGCTGCATTCTGATAGCCACGCTCCTTCAGATCTTTCACGCGTTGATCCGCCCAGGCCACCAAGTCCTTTTTCTTGCCAAACCGAATCGCCTTGGTCGGGCAGGCCTTCGCACAGGCTGCACCCTCACCCACAGCAACTCGGTCAGAGCACAGAGAGCACTTATAGGCCTTGTGATCGGTCTTGCTGATCCGCGGAATGTTAAATGGGCAGCCCGCCACGCAATAGCCGCAGCCGATGCAGTTGTCTTTTACGAAATCGACAATGCCGTTTTCGTATTTAACAATCGCGCCGGGAGCTGGACATGCTTTTAGACAGCCAGGATCCTCGCAGTGCATACAGCCGTCTTTGCGAATTAACCAGTCAAGCCCGCCATCAGCACGCTCGACCTCGTTAAAACGCATCACGGTCCAGGACTTCGTGGTGAGATCCGCGGGATTGTCATACACCCCGACAGTCGATCCAATCTCATCCCGGTTGTCGTTCCATTGCATACAAGCCACCTGACAAGCCTTGCAGCCAATGCACTTAGACTCGTCGATGAGCTTCGCTACGGAGATCTCCGGATTTGACTTTACCGGCATCGGTGCCGTGGTCGCAGAGCGATTGACAATGTTCATGGTTGTTGCAGTTGCCATTGTTATCCCCCTTAGACCTTAGCGACGTTGACAAGAAACGCCTTAAACTCCGGCGTCTGCGAATTGGCATCCCCCACATACGGCGTGAGTTCATTGGCCAGGAAGCCGTTCTTCGTCACACCGACAAATCCGAAGTGAATCGGAATGCCTACCTGGTGAACCGTTTTCCCATCGACCGTGAGCGGACGAATCCGCTTGGTGACCGAGGCAACTGCCTTGACCTGCCCGCGGTTACTCCAGACCCTGACCATGTCGCCGTTCTTGATGCCTTTTTCTTTCGCGAGTGCCTCGCCAATCTCAACGAAAGGCTGTGGCTGGACGATGGCGTTGGACTCGACGTTCTTGGTCCAGAAGTGGAAGTGCTCGGTCAGACGATAGGTCGTCGCTGCGTATGGAAACTCATCCGCTTTTCCGAACGATGAGGCATCCGCCTTGTACACCCGGGCACATGGGTTACTGGTGACCTTGGGGTTATTCGGGTGCATCAGGTTCTTGCCGACAGGCGTCTCAAAGGGCTCGTAATGCTCGGGGAACGGCCCTTCGGCCATGCCAGGAGCAAACAGACGGCCAACCCCTTCTGGATTCATGATGAAGGGGCCTGTCGCCGGCGGTAGGGCCGGTGCAATGTCGGGAATATCCACACCCGCCCACTTGCTGCCATCCCACTGAATCGTCGGACGCTTGGCATCCCAGGCCTTGCCCGAGGGATCCGCACCGGCGCGGTTATAGAGCACCCGGCGATTGGCGGGCCATGAGTAGCCCCACTGCTGGTGAATGCCCATGCCACCGTCGTCGGCGTTATTCCGACGCGCGGTGAGATTACCTGCCTGGGACCAGCAGCCGCCATAGATCCAGTTGCCGCACTCGGTGGAGCCATCATCGCGCAGTACGCCAAAGCCGGGCAGTTGATCGCCCGCCTTAAAGAGCACATCGCCCGTTTTTGGATCCTTGATATCCACTAGTGCACGGCCCGAAATCTCTTTCAGAATCTCTTCCGGAGCCGGGTTTGATGGATTGGTGTAGTTCCACTTGATGGCCATCAATGGATCACGGCCCTTACCACCCTCCTTGCGATACATATCGCGCAGCTTGGTGAAGAGCGTACCGATGATTTCTCGATCGGTCTTAGCCTCGCCGGGAGCATCCGCCGCAGCGTAGTGCCAGTGCACTACACGGCCGGAGCTCGTAAACGTGCCCGGATCCTCTGCAAAGCAGGTGGACGGCAGACGAATCACCTCCGTCTTGATGTCCTCTGGCTTCGCATTGTTGAGCTCACCAAAGTTTTTCCAGAACTCGGCTGACTCGGTCTTCAACGGATCAATCACCACCATGTACTTCAGATTAGACAGCGCCTTGTGCAGCTTGGCCTTATTCGGAAGCGCTGCCAAAGGATTAAAGCCTTGGCAGATCAGGCCATTCATCTTGCCCTGAACCATGCGCTCAAAGTTCGCCAGCACATCATAGGCGCCATCACGCTTGGGCAGATAGTGGTAGCCGAAGTCATTGTCCTTCGTTGCGTTATCCCCGTAGTAGGCCTTCAGCAGGCTGGTGTTCCACTTCGGGAAGTTCTGCGGGAAGTTCATCGAGTTCGGACGCGTCGCCTTGGGCGTGCGCACCTTCAGATAGTTCTCACGGGTGTCATCAGCCTCGGTGGGCGAGAGCATGTAGCCCGAAAGCACTTCTGAATAGGCACACATATCGGTAATACCCTGCACGTTGGCATGGCCACGCAGCGCATTCACGCCGCCACCCGGCCGGCCCACGTTGCCAAGGAGCATCTGGATCATCGCCATGGTGCGGATGTTTTGCGAACCATGTGAATGCTGCGTCCAGCCAAGGGCGTAGAGGATGGTCATGACCTTGTCGGGACGCGAGGTCTCGGCAATGTACTCGCAGACCTTCAAGAACTGGTCTTTGGGCGTGCCACAGATCGAAGAGACCTTCTCCGGTGTGTAGCGGCTGAAGTGGGACCTCATCAGCTGATACACACAACGGGGATCCTTCATGGTCATGTCGACTTTGGCAAAGCCATCGTCACCCATCTGATAGGTCCACGTCTTTTTATCGTAGGAACGCTTCTCTTCGTCGTAGCCGGCAAATAGACCGTCTTTAAAGTTGTAGTCACCGTTAATCAAGAACGGAGCATTGGTGTAGTGCTTGACATACTCCTCGTGAATCTTGTTCTTGGCGAGCAGGTAATTGATCACACCGGCCAGGAAGGCGATGTCTGTTCCAACCCGAATCGGCGCGTAGTAATCCGCCACCGCGGCAGAGCGGGTGAAGCGCGGATCGACGACCACAAACTTCGCCTTGCGGTGCTCCATCGCCTCGGTCACCCACTTAAAGCCACAGGGGTGGGCCTCGGCGGCGTTACCGCCCATCACAAGAATCAGATCAGCATGCTGAATATCTGGCCAGCCATTTGTCATGGCGCCACGCCCAAACGTCGGACCCAGACTGGATACCGTGGGGGCGTGTCAGATACGAGCTTGTGTATCGAGCGCAACCATGCCCAGGCCGCGCGCCATTTTTACTAACGCGTAACCGGACTCGTTTGAGGATGCGCTTGATACCAGCAGTGATGTCGTGTTCCAGCGATTAACAGGAGTGCCCTTGTCGTTTTTCTCGACAAAATTGGCATCGCGATCCGCCTTCATATGGCGCGCGACACGATTCAGGGCGTCTTCCCAAGAAATCTTTTTCCACTCTTTTGAACCCGCCTCGCGTACCTCAGGATGCAGAAGGCGATTGGGAGAGTGCACCATGTCCAATAGACCCGCGCCCTTGGGGCACAGCGATCCCTTGTTCACCGGGTGATCAGGATCTCCCTCGATATGGATCAGTTTGGTTTTTTTTGTGGCTTCATCCGTACGTGAGTACATCAGCACGCCACAGCTCACAGAGCAATATGGGCAAGTGCCACGGGTTTCAGTGGTGCGGGCTAATTTAAAAGCCCGGACTTCAGCATGCACAGTCGCGGGCGCAAACCCGAGACCAACTGCCGATGAAGTCGCGACACCTGCCGAACAGACCTTAAAGAACTGTCGGCGAGACATCGGTGCGTTCATTTGTGTCCCTCCAGAACGAACGTTAGACAAGTACCAGTTGAGTTACAGCAAAGTCCAGACGGATTTTTGCTGCCTGAAGTGTGATCTTCTCCCCTACAGATTCAAGCTGCGCTGCAATATGTGTGCAATCAGATATTCCGTTTGTCGAGAGTTTGTTATGGACAGAAAAAGTCCGCTTTTAACCCCTGCTTCGCGCTTTGTTTGACTTCAACCCGCCATTTGCGCAGGCTCTCAGCTTCTCCGAGATCAGGCAGAGCGCACAGGCGTCCGAGGACATGGCTGACCAATTCCTTCCCCAGACCATTGAAATGGCGCTGAGCGTCATCTCCAGCCAGATCTCCCAGTCAGCAGCGGTCGAGCGGGTGCCCCTGTCCAAGTCAGGGGGCCGTGTACTCGCCCGAGATGTGCACAGCCCCAAAAATGTCCCCGAGCACCCTCTCTCCGCCATGGATGGCTACGCGTTTTCCCTAGGCAGCCTGAACAAAACACCGGGCGAAAAACCTTACAGCTTGAAGGTTACTGGCAGGTCCCTGGCGGGGCATCCGCTACAGGATGATCCTGACCCAACCGGCTGCATCCGAATCTTCACCGGCGCACAGGTACCCGACTGCTGTGATGTCGTAATTCCGCAGGAACGTGTCACCCTGGATGAGGCGACAGCCACCATCACATTTAGTCCGGAGGGGCTCGTCCCCTTGTTGAATATTCGACGTGCGGGCGAAGATATCGCCGCAGGGGCAGTCGCACTCCGTGCGGGCACCCGAATCAGTGCCCAGGCACTTGCGTTGCTGGCGTCCATTGGCGTCGCGGAAGTCGACGTTATGCAGCCGATTCGTGTTGCAATAATTTCAACAGGCGACGAGGTAACAGATCCCGGATCCCCGCTCGTTGCAGGAAAAATTTACGATGCCAATCGGCCGATGTTGTTGGAGCTCATCCGTGAACACGGCGCCCTCGCCATCGACCTTGGCATCGTACCGGATAGCCCTGAAAGTCTGCGCGACAGCATTCAGCATGCAGCAGCTCTTGCGGACGCAATCATTACATCGGGTGGCGTCAGCGTTGGGGAGGCGGACCATACACGCGCGACGATGCAATCACTTGGAGAAATTGCGTTCTGGAAACTGGCGATCAAGCCTGGACGCCCCCTTGCAGCGGGATGGGTCTGGGATTCCAACCACGTCAAGCGAATCCCATTTTTCGGACTGCCTGGCAATCCTGTCGCCGCCTTTGTGACATTTCAAGGCATTGTCGGCCCCTGCCTACAGCAGCTCGCCGGCGCAACACCTGTCAGCAAACCAATTGTCCGCGCGCGTCTTACCCGGGCGACAAAAAAAGTTCCTGGTCGTACCGAATTTCTTCGATGCACCCTGAGCCGTGACGACTCTGGGGAGTGGCTTGCGGAGATCGCTGCCTCACAGGGGGCCGCAAGTCTGAAGTCCCTGGTCGACGCCGACGGACTCGCCGTACTCCCTCACGCGTCCGGCCCACTTTCCGCAGGCGATGTGGTCGATGTAATGATGCTTCGATAGCCGCGGCATCTCTCGATCCACGACGTTTGATCGACAGATTTTTGTGGTTACGCCCTGGGTGTGGCGGGCGTTTTACACAGACTCGCGACCCGAAAGGTTCCCATTAGTCCGGAGTGCTGGTGCTCGGCCACGTGGCAATGAATCATCCAATCTCCAGGACTCTCGGCGACGAAGGCAATCTCCTGGGTCTTAAATGGCCATACAAGCGTGGAGTCTTTAAATGGTCCCCATTGCCCACTCGGCAGCCGTTCGCGAAACACTATCCCGTGAAAGTGCATCGGATGAAACCACGCCGTCCGGTTATCAATAAGACATCGAACGGTGCATCCCTGCTCAAACGTAAATAAGGGATCAGGCTGGGCACCATGACTGTCCATATGGGACCCGTGATCGTTGCCCTTTCCGTTCATCAACCAGATCGCCTCGCGGGTCGCTTTATTCGACAGCGCCCCACCCTCCAGGACCATCTTGACGGACTCGGCACCCGCCAACACAGGCTCGAACAGCCCGTTCGGAGACAGCCCTTCGAATGGTTTTCGCAGCCCCTGGGCAGAGCGACTACCGTAACGAACCAAACCAACTTTATTTCGCATTGCCGGAAAGAATTCGTCCTCGATTTCGAACTGCGCATTTGGCGCGCCCGTGCAATCCAGCATCAAATCAATACGATTTCCTGGCGAGAAATAAAAAGATTCACTCAGCCGATAGGGCGTGCAGGGATGGCCATCGTGGGCCACAACGAGCGGCTGATGACCATGGATCTTGATTCGAAAAATTCGTGCACTGGCCGCATTGAGCAGACGAAGCCTGATTCTTTGACCTGCACGAACGTCCAACATTGCCGGGCCGCGCTGGCCATTCACCAAAACAATATTGCCGAGCCGCCCCGCATGGGCTGCATCATGCAGGCTTTTGAAATTGGGAGAAATCGCTGCATCCTTAGTCAGCAGCACATCCGAAATGACCCAGGTGACATCCTCATCGACATCAGGCGGCTCGCGTTCTTCTACCTGAATAACGCCATAAAGCCCCCGGCCAATCTGCTCATAGGTCGCCACATGAGGGTGATACCAAAAGGTGCCCGCATCTGGCAGAGGAAACTCATATACGAAATCTTGTCCGGGTTTCACCGCGGGCTGTGTGATTCCTGGAACCCCGTCCATCGCATTGGGAAGCCGGATACCATGCCAATGGATAGTCGAGACACTGGGCAGACGGTTACGAAAGCGCACACGAAGAAGATCGCCCTGATTCGCACGAAGCACGGGACCAGGAATCATGTTATTGAATCCCCAGACCTCCGTCGAGGGGTAGTCATCGCCCAGCAGGCTGAGCCGAGAAGGCTGAGCGATGAGCATCTGATCCCGGGTTCGGCTGCCCCGGGCAGACCACGCGACTGGCGTGGCGATAGACGCCGCCAGGGTTGCGCAGCCCAAGCCGGCCTGAAGAACTTGTCGTCGGTTCATAATGGGTGTGAAGCGTAGAGTCTTAAGGAGCGCCCTGAAAAATGCAAGCCCATCAACCCTACATTTTGTCGCTATTGCTTTTGGCAACAGCGCCCACGGCATGGGCCCACAGCTGCCCTCTTGAGATATTTAAGATCGATCAGGCCTTATCCCAACAGAAGCACCTGGATCCCATCACGAGTAAAAAAATCCGGGAATTGCGCGCAGAGGGCGAACGGCTGCACAAGCAGGATAAACACGGCGAGGCCATGTTGGTCCTTGGGTCCGCAAAAAAACTTCTGAAGATTGATTAAGGCAGCCTGACACTATGCGATTCCGGCATCACCTGTTTATTTGTACAAACGAGCGGCAGTCAGGGTCATGCTGCGCACAGCGAGGAGCGTTCGACCTGCTGCGCACGTTAAAAAATGAGCTCCGCAGCCGTGGGCTGGACATCGAGGGCGGCATCATGGCCAACAAGTCAGGCTGCTTCGGACGATGCGAACAGGGTCCGAACCTGGTGGTTTATCCCAGAGGCAGTTGGCATCAGATCTGCACCCCAGAGCAGGCGGTGGCATTAATCGATGAACTCAGTGCCGAACACCCATCCTGAGCCCACTACAGGACTAATCCTTTGCGGTGGACAGGGCCATCGCATGGGCGGTCACGACAAGGGGCTGCTCGATTTTCACGGGCGCCGGCTCATCGAGATCGCCATCGACAGACTGCGTCCCCAGGTCGATGCAATGCTCGTAAACGCAAACCGGAATCTTCCTGCCTACCAGGCACTTGGCTTTCCTGTCGTCACTGACCCGCACTACGGCGAGGATCACCTTTCGTTTCAGGGGCCGCTGGCTGGGATTCTCGCGGGACTAAACGCCATGGAGCATCGCTGGCTCGTCACGGTACCCTGCGACTGCCCTCTTTTCCCCCTTGATCTGGTATCCCAACTGCACCGCGCATCCGCCACATTCACCCGCGCCGCCTACATCCAATCCCACCCGACCTTTGCGCTTATTCCGGTCTCTGCAAAAGACCACCTAAATCACTTCCTGCAACATGGCCGTCGAAAGCTCGGGCAATGGCTTCAAGAAATTGAGGCCTATCCGATACCCCCTGGTGATGAGTCGTCTTTTCGAAACCTCAATACGCCACAAGACATGGTGGACTAACTCCAGCGAGCTAGACAGCAAGCCCTTGACTGCTGAGGTAGTCGTCGTAAGTTCCCTTGAAGTCCGCAACAGTCCCATCCCCCCTGACCTCCAGGATACGGTTCGCGACTGCGTTGACAAATTCGCGGTCATGCGAGACCACAAACAATGTACCCTGAAATTTCTCCAGCGCGAGCTGGAGAGATTCAATCGACTCCATATCCAGATGATTAGTGGGCTCATCGAGCATCAGGACGTTGTGCCGTCCGAGCATCAGCCGGCCAAACGTCATCCGATGCTTTTCTCCACCCGACAACACTTTGACCATTTTTCCGACATCGTCTCCCGAGAATAGAAGCCGGCCGAGTATCGACCGCACGGCCTGGTCATCGTCTCCCTCTTGGGTGTATCTCCCAATCCAATCGGTCAGCGAAACATCCTTTTCAAAATCGGGATAGACATCCTGCTGCATGTATCCGATGTTGGCATTCTCCGCCCATTTATTCTCGCCGCTATCGGGCGCCATGCCGCTGACATCAGACCCTGCAATACATTTCAGCAGGGTGGATTTACCCGCTCCGTTGGCGCCCACAATCGCAATTTTCTCGCCAGCCTCAACCATGATCGAGAACCGGTTCAGCACCGGCTGATCTCGACCCTCGAAGGTTTTGGAGATGCTCTGTACGTGCACGGCCTGCCGGTAGAGCTGCTTAGATTGCTCAAACCGGATATACGGATTCTGGCGCGAGGATGGCCTGACCTCAACCGCATCCCCTTGAATTTTTTCAATTAGTTTTCGGCGCGAGGTGGCCTGCTTGGCTTTCGATTTATTCGCTGCAAATCGCCGAACGAATTCCTGGAGTTCAGATACACGCTCCTTACTCTTGGCATTTGCCGCCATCAGCCGCGCCCTGGCCTCCGAGGCCGCCAGCATGAAATCATCGTAGTTGCCTGGATAAATCCTGAGTTCGCCGTAATCCAGATCAGCCATATGGGTGCAGACAGAATTAAGAAAGTGGCGATCATGTGAAATGATGATCATGGTGCTGTTACGCTCATTGAGCACGTCTTCGAGCCACTGGATGGAATGGATATCCAGGTTATTGGTTGGCTCATCAAGCAGCAGGACATCCGGATCGGAAAAGAGTGCCTGGGCAAGCAGCACACGGAGCTTCCACCCTGGTGCAACTTCCCGCATCGGGCCTTGGTGCTGGTCAAGCGGAATTCCAACGCCGAGGAGCAGCTCTCCCGCCCTTGCCTCCGCGGTGTAGCCCCCATACTCGGCGAACTTTGCCTCTAACTCGGCGGCCCTCATGTAATCATCTTCGGACGCCTCGGGGTTTGCATAAATCGCATCACGATCGGTCTGTGCTGCCCACATTTCATCGTGGCCCATCATCACCACGTCTAACACCCGTACATCTTCAAATGCAAACTGATCTTGTCGAAGTTTACCGAGCCGAACATGCGGATCACGCACCACGACTCCATTGCTCGGCTCTAGATCACCGCCCAGAATCTTCATCAAGGTGGACTTGCCACAGCCATTTGCCCCAATCAATCCATAGCGATTTCCGTTGTCAAACTTCGCGTTGACGTTTTCAAATAACGGCTTTGCGCCGAACTGCATGGTGATATTTGCAACAGTTAACATCGATTAGACTCTCAAGCGCTGGTGACCCAATGACGGGCGTTTCTAAACATCATCATCCATGGCGAGTCATCGCTAGAGTCAGAAAAGCCCTGAGGAATCCAGGACATCTGTACCTGACGAAAGACCCGCTCGGGGTGCGGCATCATCAGTGTGATCCGCCCATCCGAATTCGTAAAACCAGTCAGACCTCCCTGAGATCCATTCGGATTGTAGGGATAGTGTTCCGTGGCGCTACCCGACAGATCGACATAACGCAGAACCGCGCCTTCAGGTGCACTGGGGGCGCCGCGCCCCGACCCACCATCGATAGTGCCGGATGAAACACCGCCAGAAAAATCGACACGGCCTTCACCATGCGACACGACCACCGGAAGAATCGACCCCTCCATTCCGCGCAGCATGATCGAAGGGGATGCCATGACCTCGACCAGAGAAAAACGTGCCTCAAACTGCTCAGAGCGATTTCGGACAAACCGAGGCCAGTGGGCCGCGCCCGGAATGATCTCAGCGAGTCCACTCAGCATCTGACAGCCGTTGCATATACCCAATGCAAACCGTGTGGGATCCGCGAAAAAACGCTCAAATTGGTCACGCAGGTCATGGTGAAAGAGAATGGAGCGCGCCCAGCCTTGGCCAGCCCCCAACACGTCTCCAAACGAGAATCCCCCACAGGCTGCAAGACCCGCAAATTCGGCCAATCGAATTCTTCCGCTCAAGAGATCGCTCATATGCACATCCCAGGCTTCGAAACCCGCACGGTCAAAGGCGGCTGCCATCTCAACGTGGCCATTAACCCCCTGCTCACGCAAGATTGCGACCTTCGGGCGCCCGGCCAGAACGCTCGACGCCAACGTGGCACGACGGCCAACGAACTCGGGGCCAAGCTGGATCCTTGGGGCCACGGTCTGCTCAGGCAGGTCCAACTCCTGTTGAACACAATCCGGATGGTCTCGCCGGGCAGCAATCTCTGCACTGACGGAAGACCAGATCTTCTGTAATGCCGATCTCGGTCGCTGGAAGATGCACTTGGCGTCACGGTAGATCTCGATTGAGTCCCGAGGGTTGGTGCCGCCAATTTCAAATGCAACCTTCGACAGGCCATGTCGACGAAGACACTCGAGCACCTCGGAGCGATCGGATCGCGCCACCTGGATCACAGCACCTAACTCTTCACTAAAAAGCGCCTTTAACGTGAGTTCATCCCGCTGAACAGCGACCTGATCGGGGCGAATCTTGAAATCTCCCCAGTCCGCCGCAAACGGATCAATGGTCAGCAGATCGATATTGATGGTCAGGCCACAGCGACCAGCAAACGCCATTTCGCACAGGGTGGCCAAGAGCCCACCATCGGACCGATCGTGGTATGCCAGCACACGATTGGTCTGATGAAGCTCCGACATCGATGCGACAAATGCCCTCAACTGGTCGGCGCCGATGACATCTGGCGTTTCCTCTCCAAAGGTATTCAGACATTGCGCCAGAATCGACCCCGCGAGACGATTCTTCCCTGCGCCAAGATCGATCAAAATCAAAACGGTCGGCTCGCCATCACGCTGAAGCTGCGGCGTCCATGACCGCCGAACATCGGCGACAGGCGCCACCGCGGTAAGGTTTAACGATACCGGGGAGACCACGGACTGCTGGCCCGATTCATCCTGCCAAACCGTGCGCATTGAGAGCGAGTCTTTTCCGACAGGGATCGAGAGACTAAGCTCGGGGCAGATCTCCTTGGCAAGCGCATGCACGGCATCAAAAAGCGCAGCGTCCTGGCCGGGTTCACCGCAGGCGGCCATCCAGTTGGCCGACAATTTAACGGTTTCCAATGGGCCGATATCTGCGGCCACAAGATTGGTCAAAGCCTCGCCGAGTGCCATCCGGGATGCTGCCGCGGAATCCACAATCGCCAGCGGCGGACGCTCGCCAAGGGCCATCGCCTGTCCGCCAAAACCTTCAAAGTCCCACAGCGTAACGGCAACATCAGATACAGGTGTCTGCCATGGGCCGACCATCTGATCACGCGCAGTTAGTCCACCAACGGTCCGATCTCCAATAGTGATTAAAAATTGTTTACTGGCGACTGTCGGATGCGATAAGACCTGAGTCACAACATCTTCGAGGACATGACCGGTGAGATCGATCGACATTGGTTTCACGACCTGGCGCCCGACCTGCCGATGCATCTTCGGAGGCTTTCCCAAAAGCACGGAGAGTGGAAGATCCACTGGCGCCCGACGGCCATCTGGAGCCGAAACCAACAGCCTGTCATCGGATGTTGCTACGCCGACCACGGCAAATGGACAGCGCTCGCGCTCACAGATCGCCTGAAACCGCCCAAGGGACGCCGGAGCGATCGACAACACATAACGCTCCTGCGACTCGTTACACCACATTTCTGCCGCAGACAGGCCGGTCTCGTCGAGAGGTATGTCGTCTAGCCGAAAGTCGCCGCCCCTTCCAGCACCATGGACAAGTTCCGGAAACGCGTTGGACAACCCGCCCGCGCCGACATCGTGGATTGACAACAACGGGTTGTCATCACCCAGCGCAACACAGGCATCGATAACCTCTTGCGCCCGACGCTGCATCTCGGGATTTCCTCGCTGGACGGAGTCAAAATCAAGCGACTCCTGATTGGCTCCCGTTTGTATGGAAGAGGCAGCGCCCCCGCCCATACCGATCCGCATGCCTGGTCCGCCCAATTGAATCAGCAACGATCCCTCGGCGAGCGGCCTTTTCTCGGTCTGCGGAGCATCGATCACACCGACACCGCCCGCCAACATAATGGGCTTGTGATAGCCCCAATGCCGGCCGTCAACATGCATCTCAAAACTTCTGAAATATCCAAGGATGTTGGGCCGTCCGAATTCGTTGTTAAACGCAGCACCCCCGAGTGGACCATCTATCATGATCTCAACAGGGGATGCGATCCGGGCCGGCGCATGGGACTCACCATTGAAATCGAGCCGAGAGACTGTAAATCCAGTCAGACCCGCACGCGGCTCCGCACCACGGCCCGTGGCACCCTCGTCACGAATCTCTCCACCCGCACCTGTCGCGGCACCTGGAAACGGAGAGATCGCTGTGGGGTGATTGTGTGTCTCTGCCTTTAGCACCGTATGTACGATCTGTGGCTGGCGCTGATATGCGGCCGCACCCGCCACGGGACGAAATCGGGTCGCCTCTACGCGATGCAGAATCGCTGCGTTATCCGCATAGGCGACCACAGTATGCTGCGGCGTGACAGCATGGGTATGCCGAATCATCTTAAAAAGCGACTCGGTCTGAGGCTCCCCATCGATCGTGAAATCCGCATTGAAAATCTTATGCCGACAATGTTCGGAGTTTGCCTGGGCAAACATTAATAGCTCAACATCGGTAGGATCTCGGCCAAGCTCACGATAGGCCGCAACCAGGTATTCGATCTCATCGTCCGACAGGGCCAGGCCAAGTTCTTTATTCGCATCGCTTAATGCCGACCTAGCTGACTCTACTGTCGAGCCGAGCGTCACCAGCCCCAGTGGCGGCGACTCACGCGCTTCCATGACATCCTCGGACGGCAGGCCCACAAACCAGGATTCCGTCATTCGATCGTGCAATACGCCCGCGATCCGTTCAATCAGCCCTGAATCTGAAGTCTTGATTCCGATATCAACAACCATCCCGCGCTCAACCCGGTCGACCTGGCGCAGGCCACAGGAATGCAAAATATCGGTCGCCTTTGACGACCAGGGCGAACGGGTTCCCTTGCGGGGAACAATCGAGATTCGGAGCATGCCACTTGAGGCGGGCCGTATCGGGCCAGTCGAATTGAGCATGAGACCAAGCCGAAGATCGTCGCACCCCTGGGCGCAACGGACCAGATAAATCCAGTGCGACTCGATTGTCTTTGCCTTCGGAGCAAACGCCTGGATCTTCGATATCAGCCGAGAGAGTCGAAACCCGGAGAGCGCGGCATCGCCACCGAGAAACTGCAGAGAGGACATGCTGCGATTATACGGTGGTGCCTGCGGTGAGCCGCAGGACCTGCTGACAACGTGCGGCAAGGTCCGCCGCATGGGTTACCAGCACAATCGTGGTGCCATGTCGCGCCTGAAGCTCAAATAACAGGTTAGAAATCTTCTCACCATTGGCCGCATCCAGACTTCCCGTCGGCTCATCCGCAAAAATCAACTTCGGCTCCGTCACAAAGGCCCGCGCCAGCGCGACCCGCTGCTGCTCGCCTCCGGAAAGCGTCTTGGGGAAATGCTCCATGCGTGCAGACATGCCCACCTGATCCAGCAGATCCTGCGCCTTTTGACGGGCATGGGAGAACCCTCCCAATTCCAGAGGCAACATGACATTCTCCAGCGCGTTTAAGTGCCCCAACAGTTGAAACGACTGAAAAACAAATCCCAAGACACCATTGCGGCGTCGAGCCCGATCATCTTCCGAGAGATGATCAATCCGCTCATCGAACCAAAACACAGCACCCGACGTCGGGGTCTCAAGCCCCGCAAGGACACCCAGAAGGGTTGACTTCCCACTTCCCGAAGCACCCAGAATTGCCAACGACCCGCCAATATCGACGGATAAGGACACATCCCGCAAAATATCGATGGAACCGGTGCTGTCGACAACGGTCTTTGAAATATGCTCCGCACGAATTGCATTCAACTGCCCGACTCCTTGAAACGAAAGACTTATGCTCCGATTTCTCTCAATGCCCCGACGCTACATCCTGGGCTTGATCTTCAGCCTGCCCGGGCTACTCCCCCTCATGCCAGCGGTTGCGCAGCAGCCCTCTGGTGCACAACCCCTCATTCTGATCTACGGGGATAGCCTGTCCGCCGAGTATGGCCTAAAGCGCGGGGCTGGCTGGGTCGCGTTACTTCAAGAGCGACTGAGCCGGGAGGGATATCCGCATCGCATTATGAACGTAAGCATCTCTGGAGAGACCACAGCAGGCGGGCTGTCGCGTTTCGAGGCCACCCTGAAGAAACATAACCCCCGCCTAGTGGTGCTACAGCTGGGCGCCAATGACGGTCTGCGCGGACTATCCGTGGCTCAGACCAGGAAAAATCTTGCTGAGATGATCGACCGGAGCCGAGCCCTCGGTGCTACGGTGTTACTGATTGGCATTCGAATTCCGCCAAACTACGGCCCGCAGTACACGCGGCAATTTGAGGCCATCTATGGGCAACTCTCTACCGACAAACAAGTCCCCCTGGTGCCTTTTCTTTTAGAGGGAATCGCCGATAACCCCCTGCTGTTTCAGGCAGATACGATTCATCCCAACGAGAAAGCACAGCCTACAATCTTAAAAAATGTCTGGAATGCGCTTTCCACTTATGGACTCCTACAGCCCCAGGACGCTACAAAAACAAATGCCGCAGACGCTCCCGGTCGTCCCGGCTCCTGACGCACGCCGAAAGGCAACCTGGTGGCGGTGGCTCGCCTGTGCCCTGACGGCAATTGCCCCCTCTGTTGTCGCCCTGGAATTCTCTGATATCGCGCGCGAAGGCGAGCTTCGCTTTTTGGCCACCCACCCCGAGCCTGGGGGCTACCGCTACGAATCACGGGTGCGGATTCTTGCAGAGAGCTTTACTACAGGAATAGTCGAACTCAGTACCTGTCACCACCAGCTGGATCCCATTCGAAAAATTGTGATCGCATTTAATCCAAATAGGCTGCAGGATCTATCGATCACATCTGCCAGTGGAATTGGCGGACTGGTGGTGAAAGACCATCATGTTGAGATGACAGAGGTCAGCCGAGGCGCTTCCATATGCATTGAATTAAGATCCAAGGCTTTAGACCGAATCAGTCAGAGCACATTCAGACTTCAGGCGGGACCGCTGATGCGCCGCTACCTCGATGGTTACCTGCCCATGCAGGCGTCGCTGACCTTCGAGTGGCCTGAACAGATGGCAACGCTTGAGCAGACCCACCCTCGCCCGCAGCCAGGGGTAGTCTTCAACGCCGGTAGCGACCGGGCAACCCTGGATATGATTTTTGCAGGACGGCTGCTGGCCAACATCGACCTGCGGTTGCGCTAAGGCTACTTGAACTTGTAATAGGTGTCGTTCAGATACCGTCCGACATGCTGGATTTCCTCTTCGAACCAGCCAGAGTTGGTGCGGGTATTACAAAACTCGATCATCCCCCGTAGCTTGGCGGCTGTATCTGCTTTTCGAAACATATCGGAATAAAGCTGCGTACCGTCTTTATCTGGGAACATACTGTTATGGCAAGACACACAGCGTGGATCATGCAACTTCTTGCCCATGGCAGCCTGACCTTTAGGAAACGGGTTTGCCTGCGCCTGGAAAGACGACAGCGCAAGGGCTGCAATTGCACCGAGCGCAAAGATTCGGATCGACCTCATGCGGACACTCCTTCTGCATGCCATAAACGAGAAATAGGCCATCTACGACGCCATACCGGGATTATTCTGAACACCGATCAGCCGGGGCAGGTTTAACGCCCGCGGGGTAATCCGTTTTTTGGATTTCAACCAGGTTTCGACCACGTCCCAGATCGGCTCTCCCTTCGCGCCCTCCGCGACCGGTGCCCATCCCGCGACCTTATAGGTCTTTTTCGGATCAATTGGCTGACCCTTCAGGCGCATATCGCTAATGCGGTTTCCTTGCTTACCGCCCGGCTCGCAGGCATAGGTCAGCCCGCCTACGCGGACCATATCGCCACCCTGCTGATAGTAAGGATCAGGATTAAACAAGTTATCGCAGACGTCTTCCAGGACCGTCTTGATGAACTCCCCTGTCATATCCGTTACTGTGGTGTATGGATAGGTGATTGCAGTCTGATCCATCACATGCTCACGCGTGATAGTCTGGCCAGAGAGTACACTGGTACCCCAACGAAAGCCTGGGGAGAACGCAATCTCAGCGCCCTTTACCTCCATCAGAGCATCACAGATCAGCTGATCAAACGTGCCGTTAAAGTTACCACGACGGTAGAGCAGCCCCTCGGTCACTGCCAGCGGCTCCTGAAGCTTCGCCTGATAGGGCGCCCGAATCTTATTAATTAACGCCTGCATCTCTTTATCTGCAGGCAACATATTGGCAAATACAGGCAGCAAAGAGTACTTATACGACGCGATCTTGCCGTCCCGAACGTCAAAATCCATCACGCCAAGAAACTTCGAGTTTGATCCCGCATTCGTCACCAATGTTTTTCCACCGGGATTACTCACCAATACCGGCTGCGGGACACCATCATGGGTATGACCGCCGAAGATTGCATCAATGCCGCGCACCCGTGAGGCCATTTTCAGATCGACGTCCATGCCGTTGTGCGAAATGACCACCACCACCTTTGCCCCTTTGGAGCGGACCTCATCGACCACCTTCTGCATATTGTCGTCTTGAATACCAAAGGTCCAGTCCGGCACCATATAGCGCGGGTTGGCAATCGGGGTATAAGGAAATGCCTGGCCAATTACGGCAACAGGGATACCGTTTTGTTCGCGAATCACATAAGGCTTGAAGACCTGATCCCCGAAATCAGTGGTCTTAACATTCTGAGCAAGGAATTCGATCTTGCCTGCAAAATCTTTTTGAACGATCTCTTCGACACGTTTAGCGCCCAACGTAAACTCCCAATGGGGGCTCATCATGTTGACACCTAAGAGCTTGCAGGCATCGACCATATCTTGGCCATTGGTCCAGAGCGATGTTGCCGATCCCTGCCATGTATCACCGCCATCGAGCAAGAATGCATTTGGTCGATCCGCCCGCATTTTCTTTACCAAGGTCGCAAGGTGGGCAAAACCGCCAACTTTTCCATACGCCTTGGCAGCTTTTTCAAAGTCTAGATAGGTATACGCATGGGAAAGCGCTGTATTGGCAGGCACTTTATGGAATTTTAAAAACTCCTCTCCGACAAAGTGCGGCGGACGGCCATTCATGATGCCAAGCCCAATATTCACGCTCGGCTCTCGGAAATAAATCGGAATTAGTTGCGCATGACAATCCGTAAAATGCAGGAAACTCACATTCCCCGCCCTCGGTAGGTCATAGAGCTTTTCTCCTTTGGCTGCAGCCCGGGCTGCACTCGCCCAAGAACCGAACATCCCACAGGCGGAACCCGCTGCCATTACATTGAGAAACTCTCTGCGATTTAGCTGCATATCTAGACTTGACCTTACGGTTAGAGGGAGAAATGGCCCGGCATCGATCCGCCGGGCCCGGCCATGTGGCTACTTATTTACAGGCGAGTTCGGATCCAATAGAAGTGCCATAAGATCTTTCATCTGCGCCTCGGTCAGGATGCCTTGCTGCCCAAAACGGGGCATGTTGGTACAGGCATTAAATGCCTTAGCGTTATAGATCTTGCCCCAGGTGTATTTCACTACCGCGTCAGAATTTCCACGCAACTTTCCGTAGTTATAAAGGCTCGGTCCGAGGGTTCCGTGGGAGATTTCTTCTTTGCTGATCTGATGACAGTTGTAACAGTTCCCACCATTCGGCGAGTCGGCCCTATCACTGTATGTGCTGCCCGCACCACTCTGGGCCACACGTTCACCTGTCTTCCAATCCCCAAGAAACTTACCGTCAGCCGGATATTTAATCGTGGCTGCCTCGGCGGCCTCCAGCTTTCTCACCACATCGCCCGGCAGCGGCGTGCCTGAGTGCTCAGCCTGAGAACATGCCAGATTGATTGCGTCCTGATTGATGCGCTCTTTCTTGGCAATACCTTTCTCAGAAAACGAGCGACTGACTGCATCACGGGCCATCTTTTCCATCTCTGCGGCACTGTAGGTCGTCGCGCATCCAGCCACCAAGAGGCATACGGCGCCTAATGAAACTAAGAGTGATTTATTCATTCTATTGGCTCCGCTCGTTAACGTTTGATCGTTGGCGCAAGGGATTTCACGCCTTTACCGGTCACGCCCATGTAGGTCGACAGGGCAACCGTAACATCCGATCCAAATTCGACATACGGAAAACGTTGCTGACGGAAACAGTCCTCGAGACGCTTTTGCATCGGCCAGAGCTGGGAGTTCGAGACGCGGTAGGCAGGCCAAGAGGTAAATGCTTTTCCGGCTGGATCATTCTTGGTCAGGTTGGGTAACCCCTGTAGTCGAATGCGCTTTCCGTCTTCCGCATGACATGTTGCACAGGCAAAGTCATAAGGACCGGCGCGATAGAAAAATATACTTTTGCCCATCTCGTACATCCGACGCTCTTCGGGATGCCCTTGGGGGAGATTAACCGGCATGCCGCGAGACTCTGACGCGATCCAAGCCACCAAAGAAATGATGTCTTTGTGGTCATCCCGATCATAGACAGACGCCTTTGCCTTGATTCCCTGATGCTGCTCCATGCAGGTTACCAGCCGGGTCTCCAGGTCTTGGACTTTTTTTACGTCGTCAAAGTATCGCGGCAACGATACATAAGCACCCTTTACGACACCTGGACCCTGCCCGAGATCGCACTGCTCCAAAGAGGCGTTCTTCGGTCCACGCTTTTTCTTCCACAAGTCCTCGCCCTTTGCCTCCCATAACTCAGCAGGGTTTCCGTCAGCGACCAGTTCCCGATAACGGTCAATGGCCTTCTCGGCGTCCGACTGGGCCATGGCCGATCCGGCCCAGGCAGTCCCCAGCGCTAAGACGCAAAGCCCAGCCTGCAAATGCTTACGCAGCATGTCTGTCTCCTTTGTGTTTCCTCAAAGCACAACAAAAGACCCGCCGATCTAGGCGGGTCTGACTCGGTTAATTAACCTACAGCGGCTTCGTCGGTCCGCTTGTCGCCTTTGTTATCTACCCAGGTCACCGTGATCTTGTCTCCCGCCTTGCCCTTTGCCTTGAACTGCAGGAAAGGGTTTTTCGATACTGCGGGACCCCACTG